>Ga0308403_1000116_pt1 | contig 32558 bp, 27 predicted proteins | sample HotsprSampleOSM3_FD_203470 | JGI IMG/M metagenome (GOLD analysis project Ga0308403, IMG submission 203470) | Hot spring phototrophic mat microbial communities from Octopus Spring, Yellowstone National Park, Wyoming, United States - 20060914_OS-M3 ... | reverse complement strand
GAAGTCAATCCGCTCAAGGCTGCCGCTGTAGACCACAGGCGTACGCGCGCCGCTGGTCAGGCATTGATGCTTGTGAATGTGACCGAGCGCCACGTAATCCCATGCAGGATCGTCCAGATCGCCTAACGAGACCGTCACGTCGCTGCCCAGCATCACTTCGCGCTCGCTGCCCGTCCGCGCGCCGCTGACCGTGAAATGGCCCACCAGCACGCGCGGCAGGCGCTCAGGCGCTTGGCGTGCCTGATCGGTCAGTTCGCTCAGCATCTGGCTGACCGTCGTCTGGAAGCGCTCGGTCTGCGCTTGTGAGTCCAGCGCGTGATCTTCATCTTCGGTCAGCAGCCGCGCCTTGATAGGATACGGCACTGTGCCTACAATGGCGACGCCGCTCTTGGTCTCGACGTTGTGCAGCTTGTACTCATCGCCTAGCAATACGCTCGGCACAGCCAGCGTCTGGTAGATATCCAAGCTGGAAGCGCGGCTGGACGACGTCGCTACGTCGTGATTGCCCAGCAACAGCACCACTGGACAGTGATCGCTCATCTGGCGGATGCGGCGCGCGAATTCGCGCTGCAAAGTCGGATTCGGCGTGCGATTTTTGAAGGCGTCGCCGGCGAAGACGACCAAATCCACGTCATTTTGGCGTCCGTAATCGAAGACTTCATCAAGGCGCTTCAAAAAGTCATGCACACGGCTGCTGAAGCCTGTCTCAGGCTGCACACGACCGTAGTTTTCCATGCCTAAGTGAAAATCTGCAAAGTGCAACATGCGAATCATGGCAGGCATCTTTCATCCCAACGATTTCTTGCGCTCTAGTGTAACAGCATCCATGCAACTTTTGATAGTGGTCAGAGGCGCGGCAACGAGCGGATTTCCCGCTGCGCTGAATCAGCCGCTCTCTTTTGCCGAGCAGCTGCCTGACAGTTATTTTTGCGTTATACTGAGTATGTGAGCATCGGCAAGTTCTCAGGCGAATGGAACACATGGCAATTCAGAGCGTCGCGGCGAGCTATCGCAGTCCGCTGTTGATCAAGGCGGTGCGCGATATCCGTCAAAAAGGTCTGCTGTATTTCTTCCACGATCTATGGCGCGAGAAAGGCGATCCTGTGCGCGTGCAGATCGGCGGCAGCACGCGCTATCTTATTGTGCATCCTGACTATATCCAGCAGATCAACGTGACGCAACGCGCCAAATACGGCAAGACCGTCACGTATGCTGCCGTGCGCCGTCTCGTGCTTGGCGACGGTCTGGTGACCAGCGAAGGCGAGCTGTGGCGGCGGCAGCGGCGCCTGCTCTCGCCTTTCTTCACGCCGCGCGGCATTGAGCAATTCCTGCCGATCTTCATCAGCGAAGCGCAGCGCATGCGCACGCGCTGGGAACAACTGGCTGCCACAGGCGAGCCTGTTGAGATGATCGGCGAGATGATGCAACTGACTGCGCGGATAGTCCTGCGCACGCTCTTCAGCCTGAGCGACGAAGCTGAAATACGCGATACAGCGCACGATGTGGATTTCTTGCTCAACTTCGTCACACAAAATCAACTCAAGCCGCTGCAAGCGCCGCTGTGGCTGCCGACCAAGCAGAATCGCGCTTACCATCAGGCGCGTGCGCGCATTGACGCCTTCATCAACGCGCTGATCGCCAAGCGGCGCGCCATGCCTGTTGAGGACTATCCGAACGACATGCTCAGCAAACTGATGCTGGCGCGCGACGAAGAGACAGGCGAGCCAATGTCCGACGAGCTGATCCGCGATGAGGCGATCACGCTGTATTTCGCAGGGCATGAGACAACTGCGCGCGCGCTCGCCTTCGCTTGGTATGCGCTTGCCGCCGAGCCTGAGGTCGCGGCTGCGCTGCACGCCGAAATAGATCGGACGATTGGCGCGCAGATGCCGACGGTTGAGCTGCTCAAGCAGATGCCGTACACAGTGCAGGTGCTGAAAGAGACGCTGCGCCTGTATCCTTCAGCGCCGATCTACGGACGCGATGTGCTTGAAGATGACGTGCTTGGCGGCGTGACGATCAGGCGCGGCGCGCAGCTGACCTTGATGCCATTCTGTACACATCGTCATCCTGAGTTCTGGGACGAGCCGCTGCGCTTCGATCCTGAGCGCTTCACGCCTGAGCGCGAAGCGGCGCGTCATCCTTATGCTTTTTATCCATTCGCGGCAGGGCAGCGCATTTGCATCGGCAACAACTTCGCTCTGCTCGAAATGCACGTCCTGCTGAGCATGTTGGCTGCGCAATTCGCGCCGCGCCGCCAAACAGGACATCAGCTGGCGCTGGAGCTGGTCGGCTCGCTTGGCGCACGCACGGGCGTGTGGATGCACATCGTGCCGCGCTAGGCGAATCAGCGCGTCAGTTCGGCGCGCATCGCGTTATAATAAGGATAACGTTCATCAACGGATAGGATGCGTTGTATGTCTAACCGAACGGATATGCAAACTGCCATCACCTCGCGCCAGCCGATGGAAGAGCCTGATTCCGTCGGCGGAATGCCTGTCGAGGAACTCATCCGCATCGCACGGGAAACTACCGCACGCATCCGCAACGAAGATCGCAAGCGCCTGCAAACGGAAGCGTCTGAGAGTCGGCAGAGCATTCAAAGCGGCGTGCCGCATTTATTGCAGCAATTTTTCATCGGCAAGCTGGATTTAGACGAGGAACTCAGCCGCCGTTTTCCCAATCCGCCGTTGCTCTCTTCAGCCACGTTCGAGCCGCCGCCCGGCAAGCGCGCGCGGCGCGGCTTCGCGCAATTCAAGGCGCAGGATGAATCGGCGAGCTTGAGCATAGACCTGCACGGCATTGATGGCACTTTTGAGGCGGATTACGTCTACGGCGGCATGATCGCAGCGCATTTCACCTTCGGCGCCATCGCCGATGCGCAGCGTAAGCGCTTCCTCGACCTGATCAGGCGGCGGACTGGCACCAGCATCCTTTGGACGGCGAAGCGCTGGGAACGCGATTACCTTGTGGTGAGCGTGCAGGAAGGCTTCGCGCGCATTTACGCCTTCGGAATGCATCACGTGAACGCCGCTTGTCGCCTGCCGCCTGAGCCTTTCCGTCAATTGACGCACTGGCTTGCCACGTTTTGGGTCACGGATACTGAGACGACCGCCAATCGCCGCGATGTGGTCGGCGATCCGAGCTGGTAGTCCTGCGCGCTGCTTCCAATATATCTTCGGCACGCGTCGCGCTCTGGCGCGTGCTATAATTCGGCGCGGATTGATAGACGACCACACCTAGTCAGGAATTTCTATGACCAGCCAACACAAGCACTTTCAGAATGTGATCATGGCGCTGCACAAGTTCTGGGCGGAGCAAGGTTGCCTGCTCTGGCAGCCGCACAATGTGCAGGTCGGCGCTGGGACGGGCAATCCTGCCACGTTTTTGCGCGTGCTGGGCAGCGAGCCATGGCGAGTCGCCTATGTGGAACCGAGCGTGCGCCCTGATGATGGACGCTATGGCGAGAATCCTAACCGAATGCAGAGCTATTATCAGTATCAGGTCATCCTCAAACCTGATCCGGGCAATCCGCAGGAGCTTTATTTGCAGAGCCTTGAGGCGCTCGGCATCGATCTGCGTCGTCATGACGTGCGTTTTGTCGAAGATAACTGGAAATCGCCAGCGCTCGGCGCATGGGGACTGGGCTGGGAAGTTTGGCTGGATGGGCAGGAAATCACGCAGTTCACTTATTTTCAACAGAGCGGCGGCATTCGGCTCGATCCGATCAGCGTGGAGATCACTTACGGCATTGAGCGCATCGTCCTAGCCTTACAAGGTCGCGACGCCGTCTGGAATATTCAATGGACGGACGATATCACCTATCGCGATATCTTCTTGCAGAGCGAGATCGAGCATTGCCGCTATTACTTCGACGTGGCGGATGTAGAAACGCTCAAGCAGGTTTACGATGCTTATGAGCGCGAACATGCGCGCGCGCTTGAACACGGTCTGGTCGCGCCTGCTTACGACTATGTGCTGAAGTGCAGCCATCTGTTCAATGTGCTGGATACGCGCGGCGCGATCGGCGTCACTGAGCGCGCTGCCTATTTCCGCCGTATGGCTGCCATGAGCCGCAACGTGGCAAAAGCGTATCTCGCGCAACGCGAGCAGCTCGGCAATCCGCTTAGCCACGTCGGCAGGCATTGGCGCTACGCCGAGAAAGAGACGGCTATCGGTATCACAACGCTCAGCGCGCCTGCTGCGCCTGCTGATTTCCTGCTGGAGATAGGTACAGAAGAGCTGCCCGCCGCTGATCTGGATCAGGCTTTGGCGCAATTGCGTCAAGCGGCGCCTGAATGGCTATCAGGGCTGCGTTTGGCGCATGACGGCGTCGAAATTTATGGCACGCCGCGCCGCTTGATCGTCTTCGTGCGCAACCTAGCGCCCAGCCAGCCCGATGAAACGCGCCTTGTGCGCGGACCTGCCGCTAACGTCGCCTTTGACGCTGAAGGCAAGCCGACTCAAGCGGCGCTCGGCTTTGCGCGCAAACAAGGTATTGAGCCGAGCGCGCTCAAGCCGATGCAGCTGGAAGGCGGCACATACGCAGCGGCTTATGTGCAGGTTAAAGGTAGATCGGCGCTTGAAGTGCTGAGCGAGAGCCTGCCGAGCTTGGTCAGCGGCATTCGCTTCGCCGAGTCCATGCGTTGGAACAGCAGTGGCGTCGCCTTCTCGCGCCCGATCCGTTGGTTTTTGGCGCTCTTCGGCAATTTGCCGCTCTCTTTTGGCTACGCTGAGACGTGGAGCGCGCCATTCACGCGCGGCACGCGACCGAAAGGCTCGCCTAGGCTGATGATCGGCTCGCCGGGCGAGTATTTCGCGGTCATGCGCAATGAAGGCATTCTGGTAGACCCTGCCGAGCGCCGCGCCGCCATTCACGCCCAAGCGGAGCAACTGGCTGCGCAGGTCGGCGGACGGCTGTTGCAGGACGCGGCGCTATTGGATGAAGTCACCAACTTGGTGGAACAGCCGACAGCTGTGCGCGGCGCGTTTCCGTCGCGCTTTTTGCAGTTGCCGCGCGACGTGCTGATCACGGTCATGCGCAATAAGCAACGTTACTTCGCCATCGAAGATGCGAGTGGCAATCTGATGCCGTATTTCATCGCCGTGCGCAACGGCGATGGTCAGTTCCTCGAAGAAGTGATACAAGGCAACGAGCATGTCTTGAACGCGCGCTTCGCTGATGCTGAGTTCTTCTTCAAAGAAGACCTGAAGCGTCCGCTGGCAGCGCGCGCGGATCGATTGAAAACGATGACCTTCCAAGAGAAGCTCGGCTCGCTCTACGATAAGAATGTGCGCCTGACGCGCTATGTGCAGCCGCTCGGCGCGCTGCTCGGCTTATCAGCCGCTGAGCTGGAGATCGCCGAGCAGGCTGCCGCGCTGGCGCGCGCCGATCAAGGCACGCAGATGGTCGTCGAGATGACGGCGCTGGAAGGCGTGATGGGACGCGAATACGCGCTGCGCGAAGGCAAATCGTCGGCTGTGGCGCAAGCGATCTTCGAGAGTTACTTGCCGCGCAGCGCAGGCGATCAGTTGCCTGAGAGTCGCGCAGGCGCGCTGTTGGCGCTCGCCGACCGCTTGGATAGCTTGGTCGGCTTGTTCGCGGTCGGTTTGGCGCCAACTGCCAGCGCCGATCCGTTCGCCTTGCGGCGCGCTGCGCTTGGCGCAGTGCAGATTCTGATCAAGCATCAGTTTGCGATCAGCCTTGCGCGTGTGCTACCGATCTTCGCGGAGCAACAGCCTGTGCCTGTTGAGCCGACAACTGTCGAGCAAGTTCAGCAGTTCATCATCGGACGACTGGAGAGCTTGCTGCGCGATGAATACGGCTTGCCGCACGATGTGGTATCGGCTGTGCTGCGCGAGCAAGGCGATACGCCGTATCGCGCGTTGATCGGCTGCCGTGAGCTGGCAACATGGACTGCCAAACCTGAGTGGAGCAACATCCTTGACTCGTTCGCGCGCTGCGTGCGCATCACGCGCGATAAGCCGCGCTACGCGCTGCAGCCTGAGCAGCTCACGCCTGCCGAAGCGCAGCAGCTCTACGCCGCTGCGCAACAGGCGCACGCCGCGCTCGATGCGCACGCCAATGTGGACGCTTTCCTGAGCGCCTTCGCCGCGCTCGTGCCGCACGTCACCACGTTTTTCGATAAGGTGCTGGTGATGGATGAAGATGCAGCCGTGCGCGAGAATCGGCTTGCGCTGTTGCAACACATCGCCGATCTGGCGCGCGGACGCGCCGACCCGAGCCAGCTGAGCGGCTTCTAGTCTTCCAGCGCCGCGAGCAGCGCGCCGTCATCGGCAAAGCCGAGCAGCCGTGCGTCCGTGAGCGTGTTGCTCAGGACGCGCGGCACAACGCAGCGCACGCGCAAGAAGTTATCGGTGTAGCCGTTGTTCAAAAAGCCTTGCGCGCTGGCGCCGCTGACCGCTTCCCAGAGCACAGGTCGCGCCTGACCGATGAAACGCTCAGCAAAACGGCGTGCGCACTGCTCGCCAAGCGCGATCAGCGTCTCAGCGCGCGCGCGCTTGGTCGCCTCAGGCACTTGATTCGGCAGCCGTGCAGCAGCTGTGCCTTCGCGCAGGCTATAGCGGAAGACGTGCAGCGCGGCGAAGTCAATCTCTTCAATGAAGGCGCGGCTGATGGCGAATTCTTCGTCTGTCTCGCTGGGAAAGCCGACGATCACGTCTGTGGCGATGGCTGCATCAGGCATGATGGCGCGAATCTCGGCGATCAGCGCGCGGAAGGCAGCTTGCGATGTGCGCCGCACCATGCGCTTGAGCGTGGCGTCGCAGCCGCTCTGCAGCGGCAAGTGCAGATGACGGCACAAGCGGCGATCTTCCCACAGGTTGAACAGATCGCGCGGCAAGTCCCAAGGCTCAAGCGAAGAAAGGCGCAGGCGCGGCACATCGGTATCGCTCAGCAATGCGCGCAGCAGGTGCAGCAACGCATCGCGCTGACCGCGATCGTGACCGTAGCTGCCCAAGTGGACGCCTGTCAGCACTAACTCCTGATAGCCGTGCGCAGTCAACATCTGCGCTTCCGCCACGATCTCAGCCAATGGACGGCTTCTGCCTTTGCCGCGCGCTACGCGCGTGATGCAAAACGTACAATGCCGATCGCAGCCATCTTGCACCTTCAGAAAAGCGCGCGTCTTGCCGCCTGCGCCGAGCAGAGCCTGCCGCGCCATCGGCTCAAGATCGAATGACTGCACAGCGGCTAACGGCTCGCCTGTGACAATCGAGCGCAGCGACTCTTTGGCGTGATTGTCCACAACGTATGCCACGCCTGCCATCTGACGGACTGCCTCAGGCGCTAAGTGCGCATAGCAGCCTGTCACGGCGATTGGCGCGCTCGGATTAGCGCGATGTAAGCGATGAATGCTCTGACGGCTGCTGCGGACTGCCTCTTGAGTCACGGCGCAGGTGTTCACGATCATCAGCTCCGCTTCGGCAGGTGAGTCGGTCAATGTGTCGCCATGCGCAATGAATTGGCGCGCCAAGCTATCCATCTCGCTCTGATTCAAGCGGCAGCCAAGCGTCTTCAGGTGAACTTTCATCGCACAGTCTCAGCGCCATCGCTCACGGATAAGGTCAGGTAAAATACAGGCTCAATGCCTTGCCCTAAATCTAGCAAAAGCGTGCGATCGTGGCGAAAGCCGAGCCGTTGATAGAGCGCTAGCGCGCGCGCGTTGCGCTGCGCCACGCCGATTTCGATCACAGCGCGCTGCGCTGCGCCGAGCGCGATCAGATGTTTGAGCAATGCTGTGCCAATGCCGCGTCCGCGTTGCGCCTGCGTCACGCTCAGATCGCTGATCTCAGCCACGCGCGTCCACAGCGTGAGCTGCCCGAAGGCGACCACTTGCGCGTTCAAGGTCGCCACAATGCCGATGCTGCGCTCGCCTGCCGCAACGCGCGTCAACATTTCATAGACCTGCTCAGGCGGCAGTTGTGGAAAACAGGCGCGCCCGACCGCTTCAGCGTCTGTTGGCGTGTATAGACGCAACGCCAAGCCGTCCAGCATCACATCGCCTCAGAGAGCGCTGCCAAGACGGCAGGCAACAGTTGCTTCTTGCGCGAGACCACGCCAGGTGCGTCCAGCGTGCCGTCATCTAGACGCCTGTACGGCAGCGCGGCAATCAAGCGCTCTTGACCGACCGCCACAAGCCGACTGTTGCCGCGCACCACATCCGTGACTAGGAGCAAGGCGAGCGCTAATTTGTGTGTCTCTGCCAAAGTTTGCAGAGCGCGCAGCAGATCGGGCAGGCGCGGCGTTAGCTCGCTGAAGGATGTCACTTCAACTTGCGCAATGCCTGCCGATAAGCCGTTCGTGTTGTAGAACTTCAGATCGGCGTTGATGACTTCTTCAGCGCGTCGCTCGCCTAAGCCTGCGCCTGCCGCTAACAAGTCGCGCCCTAGATTCTCAAGCGCATCGCGCGGCGCTTGCTCAGCGGCGATGCCTGATAGCTCGGCAAGGCGCAGCGCGGCGCGCTCATCGCGCGGCGTGGTCGTCGGCGAGCGCAGGACAAGCGTATCAGAGAGAATGCCGCACAACAATAAGCCTGCCAGCGCAGGCGGGAAATTCAGCGCGTGTTCAAAAGCGGTCTCAGCGACCAGCGTTGAGCAGCTGCCAACAGGCTCGACGCGAAAACGGATCGGCATGGCGGTCGGCATGTTACCCAAGCGGTGATGATCTAGCACTTCCAGCAGCTCAGCATCTTCCAAGCCTGCCACTGCCTGTTGCGGCTCGTTATGGTCAACGATCACGACCTTGCGGCGCGGCGGCGCCAGCAGCGCCGATTTGCGCACCAAGCCAATGTAAGTGTTCTGCTCATCCACCACGAGGAACTCGTCTTGTGCGGCGCGCAAGACCTGCCCAAGCACGTCGCGGATGCGCTCATTGGCGCGCAACGTGATGCCGCTGCCGTCAAGGACGCTCTCCACCTTCTGATCGAGGCTGCGCGCCAGCTCCAGCACTGAGGTTGAGCTGAGCGCAGCGGCAAGGCTGCCGAACAACGCCTCGCCTGAGAGCAAACCGAGCGGCTTCGACTCAGCGTCTACAATCGGGACAGGATGGCGCGTAGCGGCGATGCGCTGCACGGCTGCTAACAAGGTCTCGCCGCGCCGCAGCGCTTCAAGCGGCTCGATCAGGTCGCCGACGCGTCCATAGACATCCGCCACAAGCATTGGTGCTTCTGTGCCGAAGCGCGCGAGCGCAAAAGCGGTCTGCGCATTGATCTCGCCCGTGCGCGCTGCCGTGTATGGCGCGTTGTGCAGCGCGCTCAGCAGCCAAGCGTAGCCCATTGCGGAAGCGATCGCATCCATATCAGGATTGCGATGTCCGATGACCAAAGTTGACTCTTTTTCAGTCATAGCGTCCTGTTTCGCGGATTGAACGATCACATTATAGCACTCGCTCGGAGCGCTTTGAAGTGCGCGCTCAGCGCCGATTCGCGAAAAATTGACACAGCAGCGCGTCGCATGCTACACTCATCCGCTGAAGTTGTGCCTTATGCGCCTCGATGGACTAGAAGGCATGGTAAATGTGACAACGAGCCGTCAGCGCACCATTCAGCTGACCTTGCTCGGCATTATTTTGGCGACCATTCCGTGCTATTGCGTCGGTTTTTTGCTTTTGGCGATCCGCCCGTCGCCGCCGCGCAACATCGCGCCGACCGAGACGCCGACGCCTTTCCAACTGTTCACAGAGACGCCCAATCCGTTTGTGACGCCTAGCATCACGCCGATCAGTCCGCTGCTCTCGCCGACCAGCCCTATCTTCATCCAGCCAACGCCAACGCAATTTTTCTTCTTCTCGCCAACGCCGATCTTCTTCCCAACTGCCACGCCATTCTTTTTCCCGACGGCGACGCCGTTTGTCTTCCCAACTGCCACGCCGATCATCATTGTGCCGCCGACGGCGACGCCCGTCTTGCCGACCTCGACGCCGCAGCCGCCAACTTCGACGCCCGTGCCGCCGACTGAGACGCCTATCCCGTTCCCGACGATTGAGCCGCCGACTGAGACGCCGATTCCGTTCCCAACCGCGGCTTTCGACACACCAACACCTGATTCACTCTGAGAATTGCGAGGAATTTTGATAAAGACTGTGGACATCAAAGCGCATTTGAAAACATTGAGCGAACTGCACGCGCCTTCAGGCTACGAGACTGCCGCGCGCGAGGCAATTCTTGCTGCGTGGCAGCCGCTGACCGACGCGCAAGAGACCAGCCGCATGGGCAGCTTGATCGCCTATAAATATGGCAGTGGTGCGCAGCCGCGCCGCAAGATCATGCTCTGTGCGCACATGGACGAGATCGGCATGATTGTCAGCCATATGGAAGGCGCGTTCCTGCGCGTAGGCGAGCTAGGCGGCATTGATAGCCGCGCCATCGTCGGCAAGCCTGTCCTGGTGCATACGCGCGATGGCGCGCTGCAAGGCGTGGTCGGCGTGCGCGCGCCGAGCATGTTGAGCAGTAGCGAGCGCAGGCGCTATCCGAGCCTTGAAGAGATACATATCGATCTCGGCTTGTCTGCCGAAGAAGTGGCGCGGCGCGTGCGCGTTGGCGATATCATCACGATGGATTTGCCGCTGCTCGATTTGCAAGATCGTCGTGTAGCGGGCAAGGCGATGGACGACCGCGCTTGCGTCGCCGTCGTGACAGCTTGTCTGGACGCATTACAGCGCTTGAAGCACACCTGGGATGTGCTGGCGGTCGCCAGCGTGCAAGAAGAGGTCGGTTTGCACGGCGCGCGCGCAGAGGCGTATCGCTTGAATCCTGATATCGCCATCGCGCTAGACGTGACCTTTGCGCCACAGCCGAACGTGCCGAGTCCGACTTTTGAGCTGGGCAGCGGCGTGCCGTTGGCGCTCGGCGCGAACTTTCATCCTGCGCTCTTTGAGGCGATCAAAAAGACGGCTGAGCGGCTTGAGATGACGCTGCCGATTGAGCCAGTGCCAATGGCGAGCGGCACGGACGCTTGGGCGATTCAAATCAGTCGCGATGGCATTCCAACTGCCTTGCTGGGCATTCCAACGCGCAACATGCACACGACGGTCGAGACGGTTGACCTGCGCGACATCGAGCGCGGCGGACGCTTGCTTGCCGAATTCATCGCCGCGCTTGACGATCAGTTCCTGACCGAAATTGTGTGGGATGCGCCTGAGCGGACGGAGAAAAAAGATGGCTGAGCTGCTGAGCTTACGCGAGACGTTGAAAAAACTTTCAGAGGCGATTGGCGTCTCAGGCGAGGAGCGCCAAGTGCGCCAAGCCCTGCTTGAGCTGACCAAAGATCGGCTGGAAGACGTGGTTATTGACACGATGGGCAATCTGACGGCGCGCTTGAAAGGCGGTCAGGCGAATGCCTTGCGCGTGATGCTGAGCGCGCCGATGGACGAGATCGGTCTGATGGTCTCAGGCAGCGAGAATTTTCTGAGCGTCTTGCCTGTGGGACGCTTGGACATGCGCTACGTGGCAGCGGCGCGCGTGTTGATCGGCGCGCAGAAGCTGAACGGCGTGGTGTTGTTCGCGCCAATTCACAAGACGTACGGTCAGGATGAGCTGCCTGAGCCGAAATCAATCCTGATTGATACCGGTGGTAAAAACAGCGCGAAAGTTGGCGAGCGCGTCGCTTTCGTCGGCAACTACGCTGAGCTGAGCGCGGATGTGGTGCGCGGCAAAGCCTTTCAATCGCGCGCGGCGTGCGCTGTGCTGGTCAGGCTAATCGAGATGCTGGCACAAGCGCCGCTGCCGCTCGATGTTTATGTGGCGTTCACAGCGCAGGCGCGCATCTACGGACGCGGCGCGACGGTCGCCGCCAATCGGCTGAAGCCGCAGATCGCTTTCCTGCTCGATGGCGCCGAATGCGACGATCTGCCGCGTCCTGAAGGCGATACACAGCTGCCAACAGTGCGCTTGGGCGGCGGCACGGTCTTGCGCGCCGCTGAAGAGATGGGCATCCCTGATCAGCGCCTGTTGACCTATGTGCGCAACATCGCAGAGTCTCAGGGACTGCCTTATCAAATTGACATCAGCGAAGCCTATGGCACAGAGAACGCCAATATCAGCCAGACGCAGACAGGCGTGCCGAGCGTCTCGCTGAGCGTGCCTGTGCGCTACATGAGCAGTCCGAACGGCTTGGTCTCATTGGCTGATCTTGAACATACGCAGCGTCTGCTGCACGCAGCCTTGACTGCACTGACGCCTAAACTACTGGAGAATTGACTTATGGCGGATAAAGCGCTCATTCAGGCTTTGGTGGAAGCGTGGGGACCTTCAGGTCATGAGTACATGGTGCGCGCGCTGATCGAGAGTCACGTCCGCGAGCTGGCGGATGAACTGCGCGTGGATAACGCGGGCAATTTGATCTGCCGCATGGGCAGCGGCGGCAAGAAGATCATGATCGCAGCGCACATGGATGAGATCGGTCTGGTCATCAGCGCGCTGGATAAGCCGGGCTTCGCGCGCTTCACGATGACGGGCGGCTTGATCTTGCTCTCGCTGATCGGCAATCGCGTCCGCTTTGCCGATGGCACAATTGGCACGATTGGCGTGGAAGGCACTGCGCTCATTCCGACCGAGATGCCGACAATCCAACAGCTATTCATAGATTTCAGCACGAACGGCGAGAACGGCGGCACAGTGCGCGTCGGCGATCACGCGGCGCTCACGCGCGAGTTCGCCGTGCGCGGCGACCGTCTGATCGCCAAGAGCATGGACGATCGGATCGGCTGCGCAGTGGCTATCGAGGCGATGCGCGCTTTGAAAGGCAAAAACTTGCCGAACGAGCTGTATTTTGTCTTCACAACGCAAGAAGAGGTCGGCATTCGCGGCGCGCGCGTGGCAGCTAACGGCATCGCGCCTGATTACGGCATCGCGCTTGACGTGACCGCGACAGGCGACACGCCGAAGAACAATCGCATGGCAGTGCGGCTGGGCGGCGGCGCCGCTATCAAAGTGGTGGATAGCGGTCACATTGTGCCGCCTGCCATCAAAGAGCTGATGATTCGGCGCGCTGAGGCGGCAGGCGTGCGCTATCAGCTGGAAGTGCTGAGCGGCGGCTCGACCGATGCCGCGGCTATCCAAACGGCGCTGAGCGGCATTCCGAGCGGCGTGATCTCGATTCCGTGCCGCTACGTGCATACCACGAGCGAGACAGTGGACATCAACGACGTGCAAGCCTGCATTGACCTGCTCGTGGCGCTGCTTGAGCAGCCTTTCGAGGTCTAGCGGCGATCAGAATTCATAGCCGACGGCGCGCAGCCACGCTTGCGCCAACAGCGTGTGACCTTGCGCGCCGACGTGAATCTGGTCAGGCGACCAGAAAGACTCAGGCAAGTGCCGCAAGGCTTCATCGAAGGCGGCTTGCGTGCGCACCAGCGCCGCGCCAAACTCGACTGCCAAGCCTTCCACAACGCCGGCGTAGAGCGCCATCAGCTGCCGCATTGGATGCTGGACATCGGCGATGACGGCGTAAGGCTGCATCAGCACAAAATTCGCCTTGATCGCCTGCCGCGCGCGCTGCAATAGCGTGCGCAGCGTGCTTTGGAACTCTTGGACAGGCACGGCTTCGCGCGCGTTATAAGTGAAATGCCGCCAGACATCGTTCGCGCCGATCATGATCGAGACCCATTGCGGACGTTCGCGGATCACGTCCGTTTCCCAGCGCATAGCGAGCTGGCGCACGGTATCGCCGCCGACGCCTTTGTTGATGAACGTCAAGTTGTAATGCGGATAGCGCGCGACCATGAAGTTGCGCACGATGTTGACATAGCCATTGCCGTACGGCGCCGCTGTGCGCCGATCTGCATCCGTGATCGAATCGCCCATGAAGACGATGCGCTGATGCTGACTGAAAATCATAAGGCTTTGCTCCTGAATGCAACCTGAATTGTAAAGTTGTTTCTGACCTTCAGTCAAACGGTATGGCGCGGCGCGCTTCGGTTGCCTGCGCCTGTGTTTTGCGCTAAGCTAGGCGCGCACGTAGGTGAGGAGAGTGAGGTGGCATGGCAGACCTCAGCGGACAGCAACTTGGGCAGTACCAAATCACGGGACTGCTCGGCAAGGGCGGTATGGCGACTGTCTACCGCGCACGGCAGCTGACAGTTGATCGCGATGTGGCGATCAAAGTGATTGAGACAAACCTGACGGCAAATCCTGAATTCACGATACGCTTCGAGCGCGAAGCTAAGACGATCGCATCGCTCAACCATCCGTTCATCCTCAAACTATTCGATTTCGGCAGTAAAGACAACCTGCTCTATCTGGTGATGGAGCTGCACACAGGCGGCAGCCTTGCCGATCGGCTCAGAGAGCGCGGACCGCTTGAGCCTGAAGAAGTGCTGCGCTACATCGAGCAGATTAGCAAAGCGCTGGACTACGCGCACGCGCGCAACATCATCCACCGCGACCTGAAGCCGCAAAATATCCTGCTCGATAGTGAAGGCAACGCTATCCTGACCGACTTTGGTATCGCCCGAATCTCGACGGATGCCACGCGACTGACAGGCACAAGCATGGCGATGGGAACGCCAGCGTACATGGCGCCTGAGCAGTGGCTTGGCGCGGAAGTTGGCTTTCAAGCTGACCTGTACGCGCTGGCGATGATGGCTTATGAACTGCTGACAGGCGCGCTGCCCTACACAGGCAATACGCCGCCTGCCTTGATGTATCAGCATCTGCACGAGATGCCTGTGCCGTTGCGCCAGAAGCGCCCTGAGCTGCCGCAAAGCCTTGAACAGGTGATTCTGCGCGGCATTGCCAAGCATCCTGAAGATCGCTTCCAGAGCGCCACCGCCTTCGCAGAAGCCTTCCGCGAAGCCTTGAGCGGCAAGACGCCTGCAGGCGTCCGCCTGAGCAGGACACAACGTCCGCTCGTCAAATCCTCAGGCATTCAATCGCCGCTGCGTCCCACCAAGCCAACATCATCTGCGCAACCTGCCAAACGGCTCGGGCTGGGCATCCTCGCGCTCATCGGACTGGTGCTCGTGGCAGCGCTCGGCATTTTCTTAGCGAGCGGCGGCGCGCCTCAGGCTACGCCGCAAGCTGCCGCCGAGTCTACAGGTGAAGCAGCCGTCACAGACTTAACAACTGCCTCGCCGACTGCGCCTCTCAGTCCAACACCTGCCTTTACAGCTACGCCGCCGCCTGTCATCGCCAGCGATAACTTAGCGCGCCTGACCGAAGTGCGCCGCTTCGACACAGGACGCGGCGCCATCTATCAGGCGGCGCTCTCGCCTGATGGCAAGCTGATAGCGGCGGCAGGCGCGCTCGGCATTTGGCTGTACACAGTGGAGCAGCCCGATCAGCCGCCGCGCCTGTTGAAGGCGCATCGGCAACCTGTTAAGCGTATCGCTTGGTCGCCCAACGGTCAGCAGCTGGTGGGCGGCTCGGACGACGCGACGCTCACAATCTGGGATGTGCAAACGGGCAGAGCACTCCACAAGCTGGTCGGACACACACAGCGGATACAGAGCGTCGCCTATAGCGCTGACGGCAAACAGATCGTCAGCGGATCGGCGGATCGGACGTTGATCATCTGGAACGCGGCTGATGGTCTGCCTGTGCACACCTTGCGCGGACACACGAGCGGAGTCACGGCAGCAGCTTACAGCCCTGATGGTCAGCGCCTTGTCAGCGCTTCCGACGACACCACGCTCATCTTGTGGGATGCAGCGCGTGGCGAGCTGCTGCGCAGCCTGCGCGGACACCAGAGCAGCGTCTACGACGTGGCTTACGATCCGACAGGACGTTACATCGTCAGTGCATCTGGCGACCGCACATTGCTGATCTGGGACGCCGAACAAGGCAGCGTCCTGCGCGCGCTGTATGGACATACCAACTCGGTCTTCTCGGCTACATACAGCCCGGATGGACTTCAAATTCTGAGCGCAGACGCCGATCGCACGCTGATTGTCTGGGACGCTGAGACAGGCAATGCCGTGCGCACCTTGCAAGTGCGCGCCACGCCTATTCTTTCCATTGAATACAGCACAAGCGGCGACCAAGTGGTCAGCGTGTTTGAGAATGGCACGCTCGCCATCTGGCAGACCGAGACAGGCGCGACGCTGCGCTCATGGCGCGTCCATACGCCGTCTATCACTGCTGCCGCTTACGAGCCGATCACGGGACGCATGGCAGGCGTCCTGAGCTTTCATGGCATCGCTGTGTGGCAGGCAGCCACAGGCGAATTGCTGAATATTTGGCAAGGTCATCAAGATGCAATACGCGCCGTCGCGTTCAGCCCTGATGGGCAGCAGCTGGTCAGCGCAAGCACTGATCGCACGCTGCTGATCTGGGACTTGGCGAGCGGCGCGACGGTCCGCACGTTGAGCGGACATACTTCTTGGGTGCTGGCTGCAGCCTGGTCGCCTGATGGCAAGCGGATCGCCAGCGCGTCGGTTGATGGTACAGTTCGGCTGTGGGATGCGCAGACGGGCGAGTTGCTGCAGACGCTTGAAGGACATGGCTACTGGGTCACGGCGGTCGCCTTCAGCCCTGATGGACGGCAGATCGCCAGCGCGAGCGCTGACCGCACGATCAAGCTCTGGACTGTTGAAAATGGCGCGTTGCTGCGCACGCTGAACGGACATCAGGCATGGATCAACAGCGTCCGCTACAGCCCAGATGGCTTGCTGCTCAGCACGGACACGCAACGGAATATTCTAGTGTGGCAGCCGCAAACAGGCGCGTTGCTGCAGACCTTGCGCGGACATGAAGGCGCTGTGCTGTGGGCTGCTTTTAGCGACGATGGCAGCCGCATCGCCAGCGCTGCCACAGATCGGACAGTGCGCATCTGGGATGTTGCCACAGGCGCGCCGCTGCACGTCTTGCGCGGTCACGACGCTTGGGCGACCTTTGTAGCGTGGTCAGCCGATGGACGAGCGCTTTACAGCGCAGCTTGGGACGGCACAGTGCGCGTCTGGAGCGTCGGCGAGGTGCGTGAATGCGCCGTGCCGCAACGCAATATCAACGTGCGGGCAGGCGCGGGCGCTGCCTTCGGCGTGTTGACTTCCGTCACGCCGAACAACGAGCTGGAGATTGTAGGACGCTCGACAGGCTGGTATGAAGTGCTGCTGGAAGACGGACGGCGCGGCTGGGTAGCCGTTGAGAGCGTGCGCGTTGTGGCGTGCAGTCAGTGAGGCTGAGCTGAGCTGAGCGCCGCTTGAATCTCGTCAGGGCGCGGCTTGCCTGCCAGTCCGATGCGCGTCACGGATTGGCTGGCGAGCTGCACTGCCGCTCGCGCTGCGTAGCTCACGTCGCGCGTCCGCTGATACAGCACGCTGAAGACGCCGAAGAAGACGTCGCCGGCGCCAGTCGCGTCCACCACTTCGACCTGCGGCGCAGGAATGTGCAGCGGCGACATATGTCGCTGGTAGACTGTGCAGCCGCGCTCGGCGCGCGTGACGATCAAAAGCGGCGCAAGCGCAGCGTAATGCGCTTCAAGGTCAGCATCTCGCTCGATGTCTTCTTCGCTCAGCACTGCCCAATCGAGCTGCGGCAGTATCCAGTCTGCCTCTGCCCAAGCCTTGCGCCGAACTGTGCCGTCAGCATCCCACGTGCGCAACCAACCTTGCAGCGCAGCAGCGCGCCGCGCCTTCGGAAAAGCGCGCACAAGGCTCGGATCAACTTCATCGGCGAGCGGACATAAGCAAACAACAGATGGCATGCGCCAAGCGCTCGGCACATGCTCAAGCGTGAGCGGCACAGCGCGCCCTAGCAACGTCTGGTAGCGCGTCGCGCCTTCATAACGATTGATGAAGGTCGTGCTATGTTCAGCAGCGACCAGATGCACATCCAGCGCGGCAGGCAGCTCTGCCAACACCGGCTCATCGCGGCGCGCGCTCGTCACCAAATGCAGCGCAGCGCCAAGCGCCGCCATCGCCGTGCCTGCATATGCCACTGTGCCGCCGAGTCGCGCGCCTGACGGCGTCTCGTCACGGGCGATATGCCCAATCAACAAAAAGGTCTCCACAGCGCGGCTAAGATTGCTGCTGACGGCGTGGCACGATGGTCACCTTGCGATTGTCGCCTTCGCCAACGCTCTCTGTGGAGACATCAGGATTATCTTTCAGCGTCAGATGGACAATGCGCCGCTCGTGTGGCGGCATCGGCTCCATCGAGACCGTGCGTCCGCGCTGAATGGCTTGCTCTGCCATGCGAAATGCCAAACGGCGCAACATCGCCTCGCGCCGCGCTTTGTAGCCGTCCACATCCACTACCAGATAGGCGCGCCGTCCGATCTGGCGGCTTGTGATCAGGCGCGTGATGTATTGCAGCGCGGCTAACGTCTCGCCGCGCCGTCCGATTAGCTCGCTCAGTTCAGCGCCGCGCACGTCGAGCGTCCAGTGTTGCGGCTCGCCGCTCTGCTGCTGAGCAGGCTGCGCGCTGATGGTCGCTCGGATGCCCATTGCCTGTAACAGTTTATGCAGCACTGCCTCGCCAACTTGCGCTGCTTCTGCCAGCTGCTGCTCAGAGACAGGCTCGGCAGCTTCTTCTTCGTCCTCTTCTTCAAACGAGGCGACTTCAGCGGCAGGCGCAGGCGTCTCAGGCGCGCGGATGACGGTCAGGCGCACGCGCGCAGGCTTCGCACCAAGCCCGAGCAGACGGCGTCCCGGCTCTTCCAGCACTTCCACCATGACCTGCTCGCGGCTCACGCCTAGCTCTTGAACGCCTTTGGCTATCGCGCTCTCCACATCTGCGCCAGTGGACTCAATAGACAATAGCTGACTCATGACAAAGCACCTTTTCAGTGTGTGCCGCGCAGGTTACTTTTTGGGCTTACGCGCCTTGTTAGACTTAGCCTGAGTCGTCGGCTTGCGGCTGATATCAGGGCGACTGGCGCTGGCAGGGCGTTGCATGGTCTCAGAGAGCTTGCGCTTTTTGCTGCCCGTTGTGGCAGGCACGGTCGCCACTTCGCGCTCTTGGCGGCGCGGCTCTGGCACGGCGGCAGGGCTGCTCTTAGGGGCGGCGACAGCAGGCGCAGGCTTGGGCGCTCTGAAGACGTTCTTCCAGTCAATCTGACCCATCATAGCGTACTGGATGATGCCGACGATGTTCGAGGCGACCCAGTAAATGGACAAGCCTGAGGCAAACGAGAGCGAGAACAAACCGACCATCAGCGGCATGATGGTGGTCATATTCCGCGACACAGCTGCCGATGGATCTTTAGGATCGGTGATAGGCGGCATCATCAGCTTAGATTGCAGCCATGTGCTGACCACGACCAAGACGGGCAGCACGAAAAATGGATCGGGCTGCCCAAGGTTCAGCCACAAGAACTGATTCTTGAGCGGCAGCATGGCGGAAAGCTCGGGAATGAGCAAGCGATTTTGGATATCGAGGAACTGGAGCGGCGTTGTGGCGAGCGTGGCGTAGATCGCGCCATACAGACCGAACAGGATCGGCATTTGGATCAGCAGCGGCAAGCAGCCTGCTAATGGATTAATGCCTTCCTCGCGATACAGCTCCATCTGCGCTTTCGCCAACGCCTCGCGATTCTGCGGACCTTTGTACTCTTCGCGCAGCGCCTGCAGCTTGGGCGCGATCTCGCGCATACGTTTGGAAGATTTCAGCTGTTGGCGCATCAGTGGATAGGTGATCACGCGGCTGAGGATCGTGAAGACGATGATCGCCAACACCAAGTTCTCGCCCAGCACGCTGTACAAACCGAGCATCACCACAATGAACGGATCGGTCAGAAAGTCCATAGCCCGTCTTTCCCTCGTCTTATCTAGCGCGGCGCTTGCGCCAAACGATTGACATCATCCTGAGAAGGCTTCCGAACGCTCCACAAGCGTCCGCCGCTGAGCAGATCGTAGGCGACCACAAGCCGCTCTTCGCTCTTGGTCGTCGTAATGACCATGTCGCCGACCACGACCACATCGCCCAGAATGCGCTCCGCCTCGGCAGGGCTGGAAGTCCAGACCAGCGCGCCGCTCTCGGCGTTGTAAGCGCGCAAGTGCTTGCTCTCAGAGCCTGCAATCACGCGACCGTCCACCACTGCCACTCTGCCGCGAATGCCGCCGCGCCGCTCAGGATCGTGCGCTTTCCAGCGCGGCGTGAACGTCGCTGCATCCACAGCGTGAACATAACCGCGTAAGTCGCCGAAGTAGAGCGTGCCGTCAACAAGCGTTGGCGTAGACCAAATCCAGCCTTCCGCCTTGTAGCGCCGCAAAATGCGATCGGATTGATTGGTGATCGCCATGCGCGATTCCCTGTGCGCGTCCACAGCGATCAACTCGCTGGTCAGCGTGCCAAAATACAGAACACCTTCGTGCAACAATGGTGATGCCGCCACGGCGCCGCCGACTTCGACGCGCCACAGCAATTCGAGCGTGTCGGCGTCCAGCGCGTAGACATGCCGATCCATCGCGCCGAAGTAAATGGCGTTGCGCGCTTCATCCAGCACAGGCGCTGACCAAACGCCGAAGCTCGTGCCGTCGAAGCTCGCTAGCAGCGCACCTGTCGCCGTGCTGAACGCTTTGATGCCTTTATCGCCTTGCCCAACGTACACGCGATCGCCGTGTACGAGCGCCTCAGCGATCACTTTTTCCGTGCCAATTGGCGCTGCCCAGCTTGGCAACGGCGCGTTGCGCACGCCTGAGTCAGGCGCGAAAGCATAGACCGCATGATTGTATGAACCGACGTAAACGCGCACGCCTTCTTCGCGCTTTTCCAGCGCCGGCGCTGCAAACATCTGACCGTTGTTGTTAGAGCGTGCTGCCCAATCCACAAAACGGTCGGTCGAGCGCTGATTCGGCTCTAAAACGCGCCCAACTGCATCGCGAGTCAGGTCAATGCGGAAGACGACGTCGCGATAGGCGACGTAGATGTAGCGCGCATCGTAGCGCCCGTCGGTCAGCGCACCATCTACCGTCAAACCTGCCCAGCTCTCAGGCAGCACAAGCGCTGTGCAGCCGCTGAGCAGCAACAGGGCGCCCAATAGCAACGCCGCGCCGAAAGGCGTGCGGCGCGGCCCAGAAGATGCATGTGTGTGTGTGTTCAAAAAGACTAGCCTCATACACGCTCAGGGAACGGGATCGTAGCCGCCTGGATGGAAAGGATGGCAGCGCAAAATGCGCCGTATGCCAAGCCATCCGCCTTTCAGCAAGCCATATTTCTCAATCGCTTCGTAGGTATACATCGAGCAGGACGGCACAAAGCGGCAGGCAGGCGGCAGAACTTTGGAAAGGGTCGCTTTGTAAAGCCGAATGAGCGCGAGCGCAAGGCGCTTCATGATCCACTCTCCGCTTGTTCGCCGCGCAGCTCAGCGAGGCGGAACAGCTCGTCTAACGCTTGTACGATCATATTATACGGCTGTTGCGCCAAATTGGCGCGTGCAATCAGCGCGATATCGTAGCCTTGCTTCAAAATGGCGCGCCGCACCGCCTCGCGCAGGCGGCGGCGCGTTCGGTTGCGCGCGACGGCATTGCCCAAGCGCTTGCTGACGATAAAAGCGTAGCGATTATGCGGCAAGCCGTTCGGCAGCGCTGAGAGCGTCAGCAGGGCGTGCTGCCAGCGCTTGCCGTGCGCTTTCAAGCGCTCAAAATCAGCTTGGCGCCGCAAGCGCCATGCACGCTGCACGTCTTCAGCTATTCCAATTGACCTTCTTGACGTGCCGCACCTGCACGGTCAGCCGATGTCTGCCTTTGGCGCGCCGCGCCTTCAGCACGCGCCGTCCATTCTTTGTCTTCATCCGCTGACGGAAGCCATGCACACGCAGACGGCGACGCTTGCGTGGTTGCCATGTGCGCTTAACCATTCTCGTCCCTCCAAAATATCAAGAGACCGCATGAAGCGGCATCCTGTAGGCATATTCAGTGCAAGCGCGAAGTATAGCGTAAGGGCTAGAGCGGGTCAAGGTAAAGTTGCTTCGCCGCGTCCGATCAGCGCCGAATTGCCGTATTGACAACCGCTGCAAAGATCGCTATGCTTGTATACAGGTCTAGACCAGCCTGTGAGTGAGTGCTGTGCTGCCGCCTGAGTACTTTCGTCTTTCTGAGAACCAATCCTTGCGTCTGTATGAGCGCATTCAAGAGAATTTGATCGAGCTGATCGAGAACAATCTCTTGAAAGCGGGCGATATGTTGCCTTCTGAGCGCTTGCTCAGCCAATACTATGGCGTGAATCGCATGACAGTGCGGCAAGCCATAGACGGTCTGGTGCGCAAAGGACTCTTGCAACGGCGGCAAGGCGTGGGCAACTCTGTGAGCGAGCGCCGCTTGATGCAACCGTTCACGCCAACTGTGATTGGCTTCAGCCAACGGATGCGCGAGGCAGGCTTGACGCCCAGCTCGCGCGTCTTGCAGCAAATGGTCACAACGCCTGAGCCAATCGTCGCCCATCGGCTCGGCTTGCAGAGCGACCATCAGATCGTCCTGATCAAGCGCTTGCGCTTGGCGAACGATGAGCCGTTGATGGTCGAGACATCCTACCTCTCTTACGACCTTTTCCCGCGCCTGCTGACGGAAGACCTTGAGAATCAGAGCCTCTATCAGGTGTTGGAACGCTTGTATGGCGTGCGCATCAGCGAGACCGAACACACGCTTGAGCCAACGCTGACCACGCCTTATGAAGCGCTGCATCTGCGCGTTGAGCCGAACACGCCTGCCATGCTCGTGCGCTTGCTCGCCTACTCAGCCGACCGCACGCCAATTGAGTTCTCAAAGTCGCTGGTGCGCGGCGACCGTTGCCGCTACTTTTTTCGCGTCACCACGCACGTCCCTATCGTCACCTAGCGAAAAGCGCAGACACTGGCGCTCACCTGACTGATGTAGACCTTAATCGTCTTAATGCAAAGGAACAGTGACCGATGAAACGCTTAACCCTTGTTTTATTGATTGTGGCTCTAGCAGCCGTTGTGACCAACGTCGCCTTCGCCCAAGATCGCCCTGATCGTCCCAATCGCGATACCAAAGGCGTCTTCTGGAATCCAAGCCAAGCCGATTACGACCGCTGGCGCGTGATCGAAGGCGTGGAAGAAGGCGCGACCATCCGCTTCTGGACTTGGGCGCTCACGCCTGACTTCGAGGACTACCTCAATCAGGTCATCAAGAACTTCGAGGCGACCTATCCTGGGCGTCAAAGTGATCATGGAAGGTCAGCCTGCCGCTGGCGCGCGCGATAACATCCGCAATAGCTTCGCCGCTGGTAATCCTGCCGATGTCATCAACATGAGCGACGGCTGGGTGGCTGAGCTGGCGGAAGCTGGCGTGCTGATGAACATGGACGAGGCAGTCGGCGCCAAGTATCCGCAAATTCGCGCTGAATACGTGGACGGCGCGTGGAATAAAGTCACTTTCAAAGGCGTCTCTTACCACATCCCATGGTATTTGGCGCTCTCAAACGTGATGGCGGTCAACACGCTCATCCTCGATGAGCTGGGTCTGACGCTTGATGACCTGCCCAAGACTTGGGAAGAGTCCTACGCATTCGCCAAGCGCGTCCGCGAGCAGAGCGGCGGCAAGTACTACTTGTACTCGTTCCCCTGGGGCGAATTGGCAGGCTTAGGCGTGCTGAACAGCTTCGTCGGCGAAGGCATCCCTGTCTACAACGAGGATCGCACGCGCGTCATCTTCAACACCGATCCGCGCGCGGCAGGCATCTTGGCTGCCTACAAGGAGCTGTTGGATAACGACTACATTCCGCGCGCCAGCCTGACCGATGACGTGCGCGAGATGATCGACCGCTTCAGCGAAGGCGAAATCCTGCTGCTGCAGACCGGTCCGCAGCTGTTGCGTCTCGTCCGCGAGAATAACGAAGAAGTTTACAACAGCCTGAAGCTGGTGAACGCGCTGACCGGCGCGGCGAACATCCGCAGCATCGGCGGCGTGCAGACGCTGGTCATTCCGAAAGACACAAAGTTCCCGAATGCAGCGCTGGCGTTCGCCATCTTCCTGACCAACGCCGATACGCAGACTGCCTTCTCGCGCGAAGTGCCGATCTACTCTTCAAACCTGAAGAGCTACGACGATCCGTTCTTCCAGACGACCGGCGCGCAACTGACTGACAGCCTGCGTCCTTTGGCGAAGGAATACTTCACCACAGCCGTCAACACGGATATCCTGAACTTCCCGCGCCTTGCCGAAGTGGAGCAGATCGTCTTGGGCGAGTTCCAAGCTGCGCTGCTCGGCGTGAAGTTGCCACAGCAAGCCGTTGACGACATGGCAGGACGCATCAACGCGATCCTAGCAGCGCAATAGCATCCGTTCGCTACGCTACGGCACCATCGGAGAGGCGGATCATCCGTGATCCGCCTCTCTGCTAAGTTTTCTCGGAGAATTGCCGCATGGTTAGCACGCCTTATTCTGATGAGATCGCGTCGCTTGCGCAAGGCAGGCGACATCGTGAGCGGCGACGTCTATTGGTCGCCTACGGCTTTCTGATGCCGTCGTTCGCCTTCTTCATCGTGTTCTTGATCGTCCCGCTGATCGCCGTCGTGTATCTGAGCTTCACCAATTACAATATCGTGACTGCGCCGCAGTGGGTCGGTTTGGAGAACTACGCGCGCTTGCTGCAGGATCCGCTTTTCTGGCGCGGCTTGCGGAACTCGTTCATCTATCTGGTGGTCACGCCGATCCTGATCGTGCTTTCGATCTGGCTCGCCATTGTGGTGAATCGCAAGTTGCGCGGCATCTTCGTCTTCCGCACCATTTATTACATACCGGCGGTCACGTCTGTTGTGGCGGTCGGCATGATCTTCGAGATCGTCTTCGCTGAGCCGAGCGGCTTGATCAACGGCGCTCTGTTGGCGCTCGGCGTGATCCAGAGTCCGATCAACTTCTTGACGCATCCTGATTCAACCTTGATCTCGATCATGTTAGTGACCATTTGGCGCGGCATTGGCTTTTACATGGTCATCTTTTTGGCGGCGCTGCAGGCTGTACCTGAAGAGCTTTACGAGGCGGCTGCCATTGATGGCGCCAATCGTTTTCAGCAGCATCTGTACATCACAGTGCCGAGCATCCGCCCTGCGATCATCTTCGTGGCGATCATCTCGTCCATCTCAGCGCTCAAAGTCTTTGAGGAAATTTTTGTGATGACCGACGGCAGCGCTGGCGTGCTGGATAGTGCGCTCACGCTCATGTTCTACCTATACCGACAAGGCTTTGTGAACCTGAACGCAGGCTATGCGGCAGCCATTGCCGTCGTCTTCACGCTTGTGACGCTCGGCTTCTCAATCGCCAACTTGCGCTTCTTGGAGCGAGGGACTCGTGACAACCGTCAGTGAGAATGCAGCGCAGCTGCGACGCGCCAAGCGCTTTCGCAAATTTTTCGCCAACACAGGCTGGTACATCGTCTTAATCAGCTTTGCGCTCGTCACGGTCGTGCCATTTTTATGGACGGCACTGATGAGCGTGCGCCCGAACTCTGCCAGCGTCTTCCGTCCTGAGCGTCCGCCAGAGCTGATTCCGTATCCCGGCTTGATCGGCTGGGGCTACGGTCAGAACGAAGCGCGCCGCGAAGGCGCTTACACGGCGCTGCCGTGGGATAGTAACTTGCCCGAAGGCGCGCGGCACGGCTGGTGGCGCGATTTCACGCCTGCCTTCTCGGAATGGTTCAAAAGCGTCGGTCTCGACCAGTTCGCTTTCCCTGCCACGACCGTGAACTATTACCGCGTCTGGACGGACGTGAATCTGCCCGCGTATTTTGTGAACAGCTTCATCGTGGCAGTCTCAGTGGTGACGTTGCAGCTGATCACTTGCTCACTGGCAGCCTATCCGCTCGCCAAGATGCGCTTTCGCGGTCGCGACGCCATTTTTTACCTGATCCTCAGCACGCTGATCTTCCCTGAGCAGCTGACGTTGATTCCGTCGTTCATCATCTCGGTCAACATTCTGGGACTCGGCAACACGCTGCAAGGCTTGATCATCCCGTTCGGCACGAACGCCTTCGGCATTTTCTTGCTGCGCCAGACCTACCAGTCGATCCCTGATGAGCTGATCGAGGCGGCGCGCATAGACGGCGCGAGCGAGATCGGCATTTGGTGGCGCATTTTGCTGCCGCTGATCCGTCCCGGCTTGGCGACTCTGGCGATCTTCTCGTTCATCGGCTCGTGGAACAGCTTCCTGTGGCCCTTGCTGATGATTCGGCAAGAGAGCCTGTACACCTTGCCGCTCGGCTTGGCGTTTTTAGAAGGCGCGTTCACGGGCAACTTGCGGACGGTCGCGGCAGGCATCATGGTCGCCACTGTGCCGATCATCATCGTGTTTTTGATGTTCCAGCGCCAATTCGTGCGCGGCTTGAGCGGCGCCGTCAAGGGCTGAGACATCGCGCGTTATAGATCGCTCTGCGGACGGCGTCCCCAGACTCCGATCAGCGGATCGCCGCTGCCCGTGCCGAACAAGCCGCGCCTGACCTGCGGCGAGCGATCTTGCGCGTGGATATCGGCGAAGCCTGCTGCCTCTAGATAGCTCGCCACCAGTGCCGCCTTTTGCGCCATGCTCGCCACTTGCCAGATCGCGACTGCCTTCGAGGGAAAGCACCGATTGCTGAACGTGATGATGAACGGCGCCGCAGGCTTCAGGACGCGCCGCACATCGGTGAAGACTGTGACAGGATCGGTCAGGTATTGCACTGAGACTGTACAGACTGCGCCGTCGAAAGTTTGATCCGTGTAAGGCAAGCGCGGCGTCTGATTCAAGTTCTGGACGACGAATTCGTCCACTTGTGGATTTTGCTGCATCTCTTCAGCGTTCATGCCGAGCGCGCTGACCTTGCCTTTGAAGCTCGGCGGCAAGTGACTGCGCCAACTGCTCATCAGGTCTAGGATGTGACCTGACTCAGGCAGCAGCTCGCCGTAAAGCTGTGTGGTCGCGGCGATCGCGCCGTCGTCAATATGCACCACAAGGCGCGGAACGTTGTAGAACAATTCATCGGGCGATTCATCGTAGCGTTGAAAATACTCACGCGGAAATTGCACAGCTGCACGTCTCCACTCACATTTAGCGTCAAGCAGAGTCTAGCAATGCCGCGCCAAATTTACCGATCCGCGCCGACGACGATGTTGTCAATCAAGCGCGCGCGTCCGATGCGCACTGCCATTGAGAGCAGCGCCGCGCTGTTGAGCGCGCCTGCGCACTCTTGCAACGTCTCAGCGTCTGCCACGCTGACGTACTCTACATGCGCCAATGGCTCAGCGGCAAGCACGGCGCGCATTGTTGCGCGCAACGCTTCCGCGTCGCGCTCGCCTTCGGCATAGCGCACCTGCGCCGCGCACAACGCACGATACAACACAGGCGCAGCAGCGCGCTCTTCAGGCGTCAAATAGCTGTTGCGCGAGCTGAGCGCCAGACCATCGGCAGCGCGCACGGTTGGCACGCCGATCACCTCGATAGGAAAGGCGAGATCGCGCACCATTTGGCGGATGACAGCCAATTGTTGCGCGTCTTTTTGTCCGAAGTATGCGCGTCGCGGCTGCACGATATTGAACAGCTTGGCGACCACTGTTGCCACGCCGCGAAAATGTCCAGGACGGCGCGCGCCTTCCAAACCTTGCGAGATCGCCTCAACTTGCACATAGGTCTGGAAGCCATGCGGATACATCGTCTCGACGCTCGGCGTGAAGACGATCAGATCGTCAAACGCGCTCAGCAAGGTCAGATCGCGCTCCAGATCGCGTGGATAAGCGCCGAAATCTTCATTTTGTCCAAACTGCGTCGGATTGACGAAGATAGAGACGGCGACATGATCGTTCTCAGCCGCGGCGCGCTGCACCAGCGCCAGATGTCCTTCATGTAAGTAGCCCATCGTCGGCACAAAGCCAAGCGCGCCTGTCCGCTGCGCGCGCGCCGTGCGCAACGCTTCAATGCTCTCACAGACGATCACAAAAGACTCTCCTTCGAAACATCACAAAATTGATCGCGCTGCTGCGCGCCTATCCGCCAAGCGCAGATTGTGCGGCATTTCAAACGCTTTTTCAACGCTTGGAAAAGGTGCTTCTATCCGCAGCAACGCTATGAAAATTGAACATTGGAATAGCATTGTGATACGCCCTATACGAAATTAATTCTATAAAGGTGCGTAGAGAGCGAACACCTAGAGAATGGTGCGTTTTATGTTACAACAAGTGGACTCGAAACCGATCTTAGAGGCGCTGGAAAAGCTGGCTGAAGCGCACGGCAGAGAAGCCGTGCTTGCTGCCGTGCAGCACTTTGCCAACGGCGACGCGCAAGCGAGCGCTGAAGCCGACCTGCGCGAGGCGCTGCGCGAAGCGGAGCAATTCCGCATTGCGCTCGACGAGGCTGCCATCGTGGCGATCACTGACGTGCGCGGCATCATCGAGTACGCTAACGATAAATTCTGCCAAATTTCTAAATACAGCCGCGAAGAGCTGATCGGGCAGGATCATCGCATTATCAATAGCGGCTATCATCCGAAGGAATACATCCGCGAGATGTGGGTGACCATCGCCAATGGCAAGGTCTGGCGCGGCGAGTTCCGCAATCGCGCCAAAGATGGCAGCATCTACTGGGTGGATACCACGATTGTGCCATTGCTGGACTCACGCGGCAAGCCGCGCAAGTACGTCGCCATTCGTTATGAGATCACGGCGCTGAAGAAAGAGCAAGAGAACGCTCAGCGGCGCGCCGCCGAAATGGAAACCGTGGCGCAGGTCAGCACTGCCATTTCCACCATTCGCGATACCTACAAACTGCTGCAGACAGTCGCCGATCTGACCAAGACGCGCTTCAATCTCTACCATGCGCACATCTATCTGCTGGACGAGAAGAATCAGAAATTGATGCTGGCGGCAGGCGCCGGTCAGGCAGGGCGCGTGATGCGCCAGAAAGGTCACGCCATCGCGCTCAATCATCCGCACTCAATCGTGGCGCTCGCTGCGCGCGAACGGCGCGGCGTGATCGTGAACGACGTGACGGAAAGCCCTGACTTCTTGCCCAATCCGCTGCTGCCGAATACGCGCGCCGAGATGGCGCTGCCGATGCTGGTCGGCGATCAGCTGATCGGCGTGTTGGACGTGCAGAGCGATCAAGTGGGACGCTTCACTGAAGAAGACGTGCGCGTGAAAGGCACGCTTGCCGCGCAGATCGCGATTGCCGTGCAGAACACGCGCGCCTTCGAAGAAATTCAGCGCACACAAGCCGCCCTGCGCGAGAGCGAAGAAGTCTACCGCGCCTTCGCCAGCAACTTCCCGAACGGCGCGATCATCCTCTACGATCATGAGCTGCGCTACAAGTTGGTGGACGGCTTAGGTCTGGCAGAGGCAGGCTTGAGCAAAGAGATGCTGGAAGGCAAAACGATCTACGAAGCCTGGCCGCCTGAGATCGCGCAGGCGATTGAGCCACAGTACGTCAGCGCGCTCGTCGGCGAGACAAACGTCGTCGAAGTGCCGTTCGACAACAAGATTTACCAGCAATTCACTTTGCCCGTGCGCGATAGAGATGGACAGATCATCGCCGGCATGGTCATGACGCAGAACGTGACCGCCTTGCGCAAAGCGCAGCAAGAGATGGAGCGCACGCTCACGCAGCTCAACACGCTTTACCAGAATTCAGTGGACATGATCGGCATCGCTGACCTGGAGTCAGGCATGTTCATCGAGCTGAATCCAAGCTGGGAAAAAACGCTCGGCTACACGCGCGCTGAGCTGATGGCAGAGCCGTTCATCAATTTCGTGCATCCTGACGATGTGGAAGCGACCGTCCGAGAGTGGGAAGCTGAGCGCGCCATTGGCAAGCCGACAAGCTCGTTCACCAATCGCTATCGCACAAAAAATGGCGATTATCGCATTTTCTCGTGGAATGCCTCAACCAGCCCTGATAGGCGTTACGCATATTTCGTCGTCCGCGACGTGACCGATGAAATTGCTCAGCAAGAGATCATCGAGCGCCGTGCGCGCGAGCTGGCGACCGTCGCCGAAGTGAGCGCCGCTTCCGCGCAGCTGATTGAAGTGGACGAGCTGCTCCAGCGCGTGGTTGACCTGACCAAAGAGCGCTTTGAACTCTACCATGCGCACATCTATCTGCTGGATGAAGACGGCAAGACGCTCAGGCTGCGCGCAGGCGCCGGCCGCCCTGGCGAGCTGATGAAGGCGCAAGGTCGCCGCATTGCCATCACGCATCCGCACTCAATCGTGGCGCTGGCAGCGCGCGAGCGGCGCGGCGTGGTCGTCAACGACGTCACGCTCGATCCGAACTTCCTGCCCAATCCGCTGCTGCCCGAGACGCGCGCTGAGTTGGCAGTGCCGCTCATCGTCGGCGATCAGTTGCTCGGCGTGCTGGACGTGCAGAGCGATCGAGCGGGACGCTTCACAGAAGAAGATGTGCGCATTAAGAAGACTTTGGCAGATCAGATCGCTGTGGCTATCCAGAACGCACGTCAATACGCGCAGACGCAAGAAGACTTGCTCGTCCTGAACGCTACCTCGCAGATCAGCGCGCAGCTGCGCAGCCCTGAGCGCTTGGAAATCGCGATGGAGTACATCTTGGAGAGCATGTTGCCCGTCTTCAAGGCTGAGAACGCTGCTTACTTCGAATACGACTCAGCGCGTCATGAATGGCGCGGCGTGGCGAGCATCGGCGTTGCTGAGAGCGTGCAAGGCGTGCGCGAAGCGCGTGAGCGCTATCCGCACGGCGTGGAAGCGCTGGAAAAGCAGCAGGTCGTCTTGCTGACCAACGCCGCTGAGTATCCGAACTTCCCGCCTGAGCAGTTGCAAGGCGCGGATGCCGTCCGCTCGGCGATGGTCGTGCCAATTATCGTGCAAGGTCGCTCGCAAGGCGCGCTCTTCTTCAACTACACAGGCAGGTTGCATCAGTTCAGCACGCGCGAGCGCGACCTGGCGCAGAGCTTCGCCGATCAAATCGCCATCGGCTTGGAAAATCGCCTGCTGGAGCAAGAAGCGCGTCAAGCCTTTGAAGAGACAGCGCGTATCTACGAGAACTCGGCTGACTTGATCGGCGTGGCAGGCTTGACGGACGGCTACTTCAAGCGTCTGAATCCTGCCTGGACGCGCACGCTCGGCTGGACGTTTGAAGAGCTGACCGCGCGTCCATATATCGAGTTTGTCCATCCTGACGACGTTGCGTACACTGCTGAGGAAGCGCAACGCCAAGTGGCAGAAGGCAAGCCTGTCGTCTACTTCGTCAACCGTTATCGCACGAAGGACGGCGACTATCGCACACTGGCGTGGAACGCGCAGCCTAACCAAGCGGACGACAGAATCTACTTCGTGGCGCGCGATATCACTGACGAGGTGAAGCAGCAACGCGCTCTGGAGCGCCGCGCAGCCGAGCTGGCGGTCGTCTCTGAAGTGAGCGCCGCTGCCGCGACCGTGCTGGACGTTGATCGCTTGCTTCAAACAGTCGCTGACCTGACCAAAGAGCGCTTCCGGCTCTACCATGCGCATATCTATCTGTACGATCCTGAGAAAGAGAGCCTAGTGCTGACCGCCGGTGCAGGCGAAGTCGGTCGGATCATGCGCAGAGAAGGTCGCCGCATTCGCATGAACAGTCTGCGTTCGCTTGTGGCGCGCGCGGCGCGCGAACGGCGCGGCGTGATCGTCAACGACGTGACGCTGGACGATAACTTCCTGCCCAATCCGCTGCTGCCCGATACGCGCGCCGAGATGGCGGTGCCGATGATCGTGGGCGATCAGCTGATCGGCGTGCTGGACGTGCAAAGCGAGACGGTCAACCGCTTCGATGAAGAAGACGTGCGCATTCAGACGGCGCTCGCCGACCAAATCGCTGTGGCAGTTCAAAACGCACGGCTCTACCAACAACAAGTGAAGACGGCGGAAGAAGCGCGCAAGCTCGACCGCTTGAAGAACGAATTCCTCGCTTCGATGTCGCACGAGCTGCGCACGCCGCTGAATTCGATCATCGGCTATGCCGAAGTGATGCTGGACGGCGTGGACGGCGAGCTGCCTGACGAGGCAATGGAAGATGTGCAGGCGATCTACGATAGCGGCAAGCATCTGTTGAGCATGATCAACGACATCCTAGACCTTGCCAAGATCGAGGCGGAGCGCCTTGAGCTGGATCGCGCAGCGCTGCCGCTCGCAGTCGTGGTTGATGAAGTGCAACGCGCAACTGCTATCTTGGTCAAGGATAAGCCTGTCGAGATCAAGGTCGAGCTGCCTGCTGAGCTGCCGTCAATATATGCCGATCACGTGCGCCTGCGTCAAATCTTGAACAACCTAGTCAGCAACGCGGTGAAGTTCACCAGCGAAGGCTACGTGCGTATCACGGCGCAGCACGTGCCAGATGAGCGCGCCGTCATGGTCAGCGTCGAAGATACAGGCATCGGCATTGCACCAGAGCATGTTGAAGTTGTCTTCGAGCGCTTCCGCCAAGTGGATGGCTCATCGTCGCGGCGCGCAGGCGGCACAGGCTTAGGCTTGAACATCACCAAGCGCTTGGTCGAGATGCACGGCGGGCGCATCTGGGTAGAGAGCGAGCTTGGCAAAGGCTCTAAGTTCAGCTTCACGATGCCTGTTGCCTAGCGCAGCGCTCAGGTGTTTCTCTCAGCGGCAAAGGCGAGCGGCGACGTTCGCCTTTGCTATTTGGCAGGCGCGCGCGCAGCGATCTCGGCTGTGATGATGTT
>Ga0308403_1000115_pt1 | contig 32617 bp, 28 predicted proteins | sample HotsprSampleOSM3_FD_203470 | JGI IMG/M metagenome (GOLD analysis project Ga0308403, IMG submission 203470) | Hot spring phototrophic mat microbial communities from Octopus Spring, Yellowstone National Park, Wyoming, United States - 20060914_OS-M3 ... | reverse complement strand
ATGTTACCCCGTAAGGCATGAAAGGAGCGCCAACCGTAGAGATGTTTCGCCAAGCTTTGCGGGGTTTCCTAAAGTTTGCACATGGATCATCCAACCAAATCTAATCGCTTTCAGGAGGTAAAAAAATGACGGACACTGTTACTATGCTCACTGCTCCAACCAACGTCACGCGTCGTCTTTCGTTCCTTGACCGCTATTTGACTCTGTGGATCTTCCTCGCCATGGCAATCGGCGTGGGAATCGGCTTCGTTTTTCCCGATAGCGTTCAGCGCTTCAACGAGGCTGTTTCGATTGGAACAACCAATATCCCCATTGCCATTGGTCTGATCCTGATGATGTACCCACCTCTGGCAAAAGTGCATTATGAGGAATTGGGCGATGTCTTTCGCAACTGGAAGATTTTGGGGCTTTCGTTGCTCCAAAACTGGGTCGTTGGCCCGATTATCATGTTCTTCCTCGCCATGCTCTTTTTACGGAACTATCCCGAATATGCCACCGGCTTAATCCTGATTGGATTAGCGCGTTGTATTGCCATGGTGATTGTTTGGAATGAGCTGGCAAAGGGCGATAGTGAATATGCAGCCGGTTTAGTGGCTTTCAACAGCATTTTTCAGGTGCTGTTCTATAGTGTCTATGCCTATGTGTTTATCACCCTCTTGCCACCCTTCTTTGGGATGCAAGGCCGCCTGGTCGAAATCACCATCGGCGAAATTGCCCAAAGCGTGTTCATCTACCTGGGCATTCCCTTCATTGCCGGTTTCCTGACCCGCTTTTTCCTCGTCCGCCTGAAGGGGAAAGAATGGTACCATAAAACCTTTGTCCCGAAGATCAGTCCGTTAACCCTGATCGCCCTGCTCTTCACCATTATCGTCATGTTCTCGCTCAAGGGAGATTTGATCGTTCAGCTCCCCCTGGATGTGGTGCGGATTGCCATTCCGCTCTTACTGTACTTTGTGCTGATGTTCCTGGTGTCTTTCTTTATGGGCAAAGCTATCGGAGCAGATTATTCCAAGACAACCACCCTGGCCTTTACGGCGGCCAGCAATAACTTTGAACTGGCGATCGCCGTGGCAGTGGCGGTCTTTGGCATTGCCTCGGGTCAGGCGTTTGCAGCGGTGATCGGGCCGCTGATTGAGGTGCCGGTGATGATCGCCCTGGTGAACGTTGCGTTTGCCTTTCAAAAGCGGCTTTACAAAGGGGCGATCAGCGCGGCGCCTGAAATGGAAGCTGCGGCTGCGGAAGCCTGCCCGCCGGCCGAGGTGTTAACCAAAAAGTAGGAGATGTTAGCCAGGGCACTCTTCCCGACCGATTTTTCTGCGTATGCTGATGCCGTTCTAGCCTGTCTTCCCGACTTAAAAGGGATCGGTCTGCAAGAAGTTGTCCTGCTCAGCGTCATCCGACCCAGCGATGTTCCACTGCCAGAGACGCTTAATCGCCAGAGTTTAGCGTACTGGCAATGGTATCTCGGTGAAAAAATGAATATTGCCCGAATGGCACTGGAAGGAAAAGGGTTACGGGCATACTCCCGTATCGAATACGGGAACGTAGTTGAAACGATCTTAAGGGTTGCCGAGGAGGAGCGCGTTGAGTGGCTCATCCTCGGCGCCCAAGGTGCTACAGCCGCCCAGGAAATCTTGCTCGGTACACAGCATACGAGGTTCTGCGCCGCTCCCGTTTACCGGTTTTGCTGCTTAAATTCGAGATCATTCGAGAATTTGGTCACTTGCGTTGTCAGCAGGTTTGTCAGCATCTATTCGAGCGAGTCTTGCATCCCACCGACTTCTCTGAGTGTGTTGCTGCAGCTTTTCAGGTGGTCAAGCGGCTAAAGGCAACCGGCACCAAACAAGTTCTCCTCATTCATGTACAGGATACCCGGGTGATGAAAAAACGCTCTGCTGAGCAATTAGCTACTTTTGATCAACATGATAGACAACGACTGGAAGCCATGAGAAAAACTTTGTCTCTTTATGGCTTAGCGGTTGAAACACGATTGATGCATGGGTTGCCGCGGCGCGAAATTCTTCGCGCCGCTGATGAACTTAACGCCACTTTGATTGTCTTAGGAGCGCAAGGAATCAATGCCATGCGCGAATTAATTAGCGGCAGCACATTCGAATCCGTTATTCGTCACAGCCGCATACCGGTGCTGGTGATCCGCTAAGAAACGCCGTGAAGTCCATCCATGAACAGTACAGTAAAACGATGGATAACCTCTAACATTGCCTGGCTTTTACACCTAGCGGCCTTATTGCCGGGTCTTCTCTTGCTCAGCGATTGGCTGAGTGGCAACCTTTCGGTCAATCCGGTTCAGGAAGCCATTCAACGCAGCGGGCGGAATGCCATCAGCTTGCTGATTGCTACCCTGGCCGTGCGCCCGCTTTCCCATTGGCTGAGGTGGAAGGCATTGCTTGCCCGGCGGCGCACGCTGGGATTATACACGTTTGCGTATGCGCTCCTGCACGTCACTCTATTTACGGTTGTTGACTATCGATTTGCCCTTGCCTTCATCTTGCAGGAGTTCGTTGAGAAACCGTATCTGTGGTTCGGGGTCAGCGCCTTTGTGATCTTGCTGCCGCTGGCGATTACCTCCTTTCGCTACTGGATGCGCAAGCTGGGCAAGAACTGGAAACGTCTTCACCGCTTGATTTATCTCGCCGCTGTCCTGGCTGTGCTTCATTACGGTTGGGCGGTCAAGGGAGATTTTCTCACCTTGCGCGGCGAGGTTTTGCGTCCCTGGCTGTATGCGCTTGGGGTTGCCTTCCTGCTCGTCTGGCGGTTATGGGGTGTCCTTCAACAGCAGCGCAAACATTACCACTCAATCTCTTGAGCGGTCTATCCTGCAAGCTGGGTGAATTGCTAACGGTCAAAATAGATGCTTTTGCCGCTCACCGAGAGGGGGATGCCCATCACAAAATCCCAATCAACCACTCCACTTGCCCGCGCAACCGCCCCAATGCGGTACATGATGCGATTGTCCACGTTGAACAGGCTGGCCGTTTTGACTGCCGAACCCAGGGCAATCCCCATATCTAACAGGCGATAGGCGCAGATCGGCCCTTTGAATTCCTCTTCAGCAGGCGTTGCCTCTTCCAGCTCGGTGCAGGTGGCAAAGCCGCAGGCGCTGCAATTCAGGCCGGCTGTCCTGGCATCTTTTAAGCCGATCAGCACCACCGCCTGGGAATTGAGAACGTTCCGACCATCGCGGTCGAAATTGGATCGATGGTGTTCTTCGCCATAGGCGATCATCTTTTCGCCCAGGCGGCGCACCTCTTCTCCGAACAGGCTTTTCACCTGAACAAAGTTCTCTCCCTTCGTCTTAGGCGCGGTTATGGCAGCCATTTCCATCATTTGGGCAACCATTTCTATTCCTTGCATAGGACCTCCGATAATCAAATAGATTTGCTGTAATTCCCTACCAATAGGCTTTGTTCGGCAGGGTAGAGACCGTCCCCGAAGTAACGAATGGAAGCGCTATTCGTGCATTCGTGTAAGTTTCGTGGACGGTTTTCTTCGTAGTCAATGCGTGGACGGTGTTCTCAGCAAATTATCAACCCGACTTATGATGGTAGGTTGTTGCTAGATTTGTCATACTTCCCTACCACAGGCTCTGTTTGGCAAGTTAAACCGTTCAAATATAATGCCCGCATAGCGCTGTGTTCTGCCGCCGATTCAAGGGGATTCAGGCAGAGCTTCATGCGCCATGGCGATCCGTTTGCCAATCGGAGGGTGATCATAGAACAACCACTCCACCCACGGCTCCGGGTCAGCCTCGGCAAGGTTCTGGTCGGCGAGGCGGGCAAGGGCAGCCGCATATACAGCCGGTTTGCCGGTCACCTGGATGGCATAGTGATCGGCAAGACGTTCGCGCCAGCGCGAAAAGGCATTCACCAGCGGCAGAACCAGCAATTGGAAGGCGCCAAAAGCCAGCAGAAAGAGCGGCAGGGTCCCCGCCTCTCCCACCGCCTTAAAGCCAAAATAGGGCACTCCCCAGGCCATCACCAGCGAAACCAGAAACATTCCAACCACGGTCAGAAAGGCGGAGACTGCCATTAGGAGCGGAATGTCCTTGTGAACATGGTGAGCCAGTTCATGCGCCAGGACGGTTTCGATTTCATCCGCCGAAAATTCTCGCAGCAGGGTATCCCCCAAAATGATGCGCCGCGTTCGCCCCAGGCCGGCCAAAGCCGCATTGGCCGCTTTGGTGCGGCGGCTCATATCCATTTCATAGACCCCTTCCACGCGCGTCCCAGCTCGTTGCCCAAGTTGTTTGAGCCGTTCGACCAGGTCGGCATATTCTTCCCCTAACGGTTTGAATTTATTGAAGATCGGGAAGAGTACCACCGGCGCCAGATAGCCGAGCAGGACATTGAAAACCAGGAGGAAAAGGGTTGCCCAAATCCACCAGCTCTGCGGAGAAGCGCGCAAAACGGCGTAAATGACCTCCAAAACCAGCAGACCCAACAACCCTCCGACAGCCAGTCCCTTAATCTGATCGAGGATCCAGCCGCGCCAGGTTTGGGTTGAAAGCTCAAACCGATGGGGCAGATGATAGCTTTCAATCCAACTGAGCGGCAGATTGATCAGGTAAAGGATGCCGCCAAAAGCAAGCAAATAGAGGGGAACTTGTAGCCAGGGATTGGGGGTCAGGCTTTGCACGGTTAAGTTCCATTGCTTCGACCAGCCGAACCATAACCAGGCAAGGCAATAGCCGCCGCTGAGCGCCAGGTTGACCAGCATCCAGCGCCGGTTGAGGCGTGCGTATTGGCGGGCTTTTTCTTGACGTTCGGGATCTGGAGTTGCGTTTTCCATACTGAACATTTTACCTCAAAGTGACGGTATACTATAGGCATGCAAAAGGTGTGCTGGGTCGTTCAAAGCGGCCTGATCCCCTACCAACAGGCCTGGGAATGGCAGAAAGTCCTGGCTGAGCGGGTTGCTCAAGGGGCGCTACCACCCGTCCTGTGGCTCCTCGAGCATCCCCACACCTACACCATCGGCCGAAGGGGTTCAGAAGACCATATCCTTTGGGATGAGGAAGCGCTAGTCCGGCGCCAAATCGCCGTGCACCGGGTTGACCGCGGCGGAGACGTCACGTATCACGGACCCGGTCAACTGGTGGGCTATCCGATTTTCCCGCTTGCCCGGCTTGGACTCTCTGCCCAGGCTACCAATGGGGGTGAGATAAAACCGGATGTCTTGTCCTTTGTGGAAAAACTTGAGCAAATTCTCGTCGCAGTCCTGCGAGAATTCGGCATTCGGGCGTCTGCGCGAGCTGGCATGCGCGGCGTGTGGGTACCCATGGCTGATAAAGAACTTTCTCAACCGCAGGAGTGGCGAAAGATTGCCTCCATCGGGGTTAAGCTCACTGCGCAGGGGGTCACAATGCACGGTTTTGCTCTCAACATCAACCCGCAGATGGAATTCTGGGAAGGCATCGTTCCCTGTGGGATTCACGGTTGTCGCATGACCAGTATGGCTGAAATCCTCAATCCGCTGCCGCCGAAAGCCCATCTCAGCCGCGCTTTGCTCGGGCAGTTTGAACGCATTTTTCAGCTTTCGATGATCGAGGTGGCTCAACTTCCATTTGACACATCGTTAGAATCGCACTACACTATACCGTGAGGAGGATGATGATGTCATCAATGCCCTTTCAGTTGGTGATGCGCGCCGGACCGCAACCGGGTTCGGTGTTTCCATTGCAAAAAAGCGAAATCTACATCGGGCGCGATCCATCCAACGACCTTGTGATCGGCGATGCAGAAGTCTCCCGCAAACATGCTCGATTGATCTGGCAATCTGGAGGGTACATTCTCGAAGACCTTGGCTCGACCAATGGCACCTATCTCAACGGGCAACGGTTGCTTGGGCCGCATGTGATGCGCCCTGGCGAAGTGATCCAGTTAGGGGAAAATGTTACCCTGGTCTTTGAGGCTTTATACGACCCGAATGCCACTCGTCTCTCGCCGGCCGTGGCTGCCTATCAACCGCCCACCCCTCCCTATCCCAGCCAGGCTGTCCCACCCCCTACCTCTGCCGAGCCGTTGTACGCGATGCCGGCTTATCCCTTGCGGGAAGAAGCGCCTCAGGAACTGGAACCCCCAAAAAAGACCCTGCCTTTGTGGATCTTCGCCGGCTGTGGCTGTTTGCTGATCCTGCTGTGTTTGTTGGTGGGACTGATCGCCTTTGACACCTTGAATTTATATTGCGTTGGACCTTTCCGCTTACTGAGCCCCTTGTATCAAATCCTCACCGGCGGCACTTGTCCCTGATACGATTTGCCAGCCATCGTTTTGGCGTTCCAGAATTAACTGCTTGAGGGTTGGCGTTCCCTGCGTCGCCAGGACTTCGGCCTGGTTGTGCGAAAGCGTCCACACCTGGGGCTCATAACCGGCTGCCAGCAGAGCTTGGACAACCTCCTGGGCAGTTTGGACAAGAGGCTGGCCGGAAAAAGGGTTTGGGTGTTTCGCCCGTATCCGATCTAAGACGATTGCAACCTCGCCGAGGATTCTTTCTGCATGGTAGTAGTCGCCAGCCCGTCTGGCGCGTCCAGCTTCATTCAAAAGCAGTTCCAGGACAAGGTTTTCTTCCCGGCGAGGATGGCGAACGTAGTCAGCGACAATGCCTTTTTGACGCATTTGCCCGGCATCTAGCATCCAGGCGGTTCGATAATAGGCGGAAGGATCGAGGAGTTGTTGATAGGCGCGCAGGGTTTCGTAATACATCTCCAGGGTCTGGATATCCAGGGTGTAGAGGCGGTTTTGTGGGGTGGTTTTCAATTCGGCTAAAAAGTCCTCCTCCAGTTCCTGGAGGGAAATTCCCAACTCGGATTGGAGGGCGCGTTGGATCGCTTGGGCGTGAGTCTCACCCTGGCGGAGAGACATGGCAAGGTAGGCTTTCCAGACTGTCTGCCAGCCAAACCTGCGGCTCAGATGGGCTACCAATGCCCCGGCTTCTAAGTAGGCAATCTCGTGCTGCTCATTGTAAAAATCCTTGCTGAGCTCTTCCAGGGGAATGTATTTGCCTGAACGCACGAGTTCGCCCGCCCGCGGCAGGAGCGGTTCGGGAAAGTAATGCCCGCCGCTCAGGAAGACGGCAATGCCCTCAACAAACAACGAAGGGCGACTTTCTGAATTTGCCCGTTGATCGAGGACATGCACCATCTCATGGCGCAGGATGGTGGCAAAATCACCGGCGGAGTAGTTGCGGTCGAGGTAAGAGACGTTGATTTCCTGATTGGCGAAACCGCCATTGCCGATCAAGCGCGGGATCAACACGACCCCAATTCGCTCTGTAAGCCTGACAGGGAGGTTCTCTTGGAGGGCTTGAGCTGTTTGGTCGACGATTGTGGCGATCTCTTCGATGTCGCGATGAGCAGCCGTATGAGTAATGAAATGGATTTCGCAACACTCGGTGGTCAGCGCCTGCCATTGGGCGGTTTGTTGGGCAGGCGGCATGGCGGTCTGCGGCAGGAGCGTGATGGTTTGCTGCCATTCCTGTTGCAGATTGGGGATGGAGAAGTGCAGGGTATACTCGCCCGGTGTCAGGGCGTGCGTATCCCAAGCCCAGAGCAAAGTGGCCTGGATGCGCCGATCAAAGCCATATGGCTGAAAGATCGCGCTGCCGATCAGCGTTGGCGGCGCGGTTAGGGTCACGGTCAGCGGTTGGTTGAGATACGGCTGCGCTGCGGGCGCAATGATCTCAAAGCTGACCTGATCACCAACATAGAGCGCCTCTTCTGGGTGGAAGCGCACTTCGCAACAGGGTTCTTCTGCGGGCAGGGCGGCTGGTGTCTCCGTTGGGCGGGAAGCCTTGCCCGCATCCGTAGTTTCTGTTGAGGCAGGCAGCGAGGTCGGCAGCGGTGCCTGACAGGCAAGCAAGGTGACGACAAGAAGGAAAGAGAGAAGACGTTTAGGAGACATCGTCAGGAATTATACGGGATAAAATAAACCGCGCAAGCGATTTAAGCCACTTCGCCGACAGGCCGCTGCGGAGGTATCTGCGTTGATTGCTGGTCGAACCGCGAGCGGCTATCGACAATTTTCGATTTCTCGTTTATCCTATGGCTGCGGATCGAAACCCAAATAATCTCGTAACAACCTACCATCGCAAGGAGTGTTGTAATTTGCTGAGGAAACCGTCCACGAATTTCTCACGAATAAACGAATGACAGCACTATTCGTGCATTCGTGAAAACTTCGTTGACGGTCTGCCCTGCCAAGTAGAGCCTATGGTAGTAATTACAAAATCTCTCTGAAGTGTAGTAAAGCATGTCTTCGGAAACACAAGTTGAACTAACCCTGACCGAGATGGCTTTTGGCGGGACTGCTATAGGGCGCCTGGCAGATGGGCGAGCCATTTTCGTCCCCTATGCCCTGCCAGGCGAGCGCGTTCTCATCAAGATCGTTGAGCAAAAGGCGCACCATGCTTTTGGGAAATTGTTATGCGTCCTGGAACCCGCCTCGCAACGCATCCCGGCTCGCTGTCCGCACTTCGGTGAGTGCGGCGGATGTCATTATCAACACCTCCTGTACGAAGAACAAGTCTCTCTGAAGGCAAGGCTACTTGAAGAGCAGTTGCAGCGCATTGGCGGACTTGACGATCTGCCCCCAATTCAAATTCACCCCTCCCCGGCGCCGTGGCACTACCGCAACAGCTTACAATTTCATTTGACACCCGAAGGAAAGCTCGGCTTTCAGCGCGCCCAAAGCCACGAGACGCTTGCCATTGAGCAGTGTTTTTTGCCCCTCGAGCCGCTGGTGGATCTCTGGAAGCACATCGAGGTGGATCCCACCAGCGGGGTTGAGCGGGTGGTTCTGCGTTGCGATAGCGCCGAAAATCTCTTGCTGGTCTTAGAGAGCCAGAGTCCAATGACTCCCGAGGTGGTGGTCGAGGAAATGCCGCTTTCGGTGGTTCATCTCAGCCCGGCTGGTAGTCTGGTGATTGCGGGAAGTGAACTCTTGTGGATGGAGGTTAAGGGGCAACCGTTGCGCCTCTCGGCCGGGGCATTCTTTCAAGTCAACACCGCAGTAGCAGAGCAAATCGTTGATGATTTGTTAAGTCATCTGACGCTCTCTCCCAACGATACGCTCCTGGATGTCTATTGCGGTGGCGGATTATACAGCCTGTTTCTCGCCCCAAAGGTCAAAAGGTTGATCGGCATTGAGAGTTCGCCCTATGCCTGCCGCGATTTTGAAGTTAATCTGGATGCCTTTGACCATGTTGAATTATATGAAGCCAGCGCAGAACAGGTTTTGCCGTCCCTGAACCTTCAGCCCCAAACCGTCTTGCTCGATCCGCCCCGGAACGGTTTGAGCAAAATCGTTCGCCAGGCGCTCTGGCAGCTTGCCCCGCGGCAGATCGCCTATGTTTCCTGCGATCCAGCCACCTTTGCCCGCGACGCCCGCCACTTTACCCAAAACGGCTATCGTCTCGAACACTTAGCCTTTTTCGATATGTTCCCGCAGACGTATCATATTGAGGCGCTAGGGATTTGGCGAAGATAAATCTATTCATGGTTTGGTCAGCGGCTCAAACAGCTTATTGTATTCCTCCACCGCAAAGCGATCGGTCATGCCAGCAATGTAATCGCAGATGGTGCGCTCTAAACCGCGTTCTTCGATGGTCTCCTGAATATGGCGGGGCAGCATTTGTGGCTCATTGCGGTAGGCGCTAAAGAGTTCGCTGATGATGCGCTCTGCTTTGGTTTGCATGCGCACGACCCGGTGATGACGATACAGATTCTTAAACAAAAAGTCTTTCAGCGGACGATTGCGGCGAACCATCTCTTCGGAAAAGGTTACTACGTTATAAGGTAAGCGTTGAGCGTCTTCGGGGGAGGAAAGACGCGCTTCCTTGATAAGGAGATCGCTGGTATGCACGAGATCGCTGACTTCCAAACCGATCAGACGCCGAATCATGCGGTGGCGAGATAGCTCATCCAGCTCAGAACCTTTCCAGCCCACGCTCTCGACCAAAATTTCCCACAAGGTGATGCCCTCTAGCATGGTGGGGGTGATCATCCCCGAACGCAAGCCGTCATCCAAATCGTGAGCCGTATAAGCGAGCTCATCGGCGACATTGGCAATTTGGGCTTCAATCGAGGCGCGCAGTTCGGGGTTGTAATCGCGGGCGTCGGCGACATCGTATTCCGACTCGTGTTTGACAATCCCTTCGCGGGTTTCCCAGGTCAGATTCAAGCCCGGAAAATCGGCATAACGCCGTTCGAGGAAGGTCACAATGCGCAGGGATTGTTTGTTATGGTCAAAGCCGCCATGGTCTTTCATCAGCTTTGCTAAAGCAGCTTCGCCAGAGTGACCAAACGGTGGATGTCCCAGGTCGTGCGCCAGACAGATCGCCTCCACCAAATCTTCGTTGACCCCTAAGGCGCGAGCGATCGTCCGCCCAATTTGGGTGACCTCCAAAGTGTGGGTCAGGCGGGTGCGATAGTAATCGCCTTCGTAGGTGATAAAGACCTGGGTTTTGTATTCCAAACGGCGAAAGGCGGTGGTATGCAGAATGCGATCGCGGTCGCGCTGGAAAGCGGTGCGATATTCAGCTTCGGCTTCAGGATACTGACGCCCTTTGCTGTTTTTACTGCGCATGCCATACGGCGCCAGAGAACGTTCTTCAAGGGTCTCTAATTCCAGACGGGTGTTCATGGGATTCCTCTAATCGATATTATAGAATGTACCATAAAAAAATCAAAGCGAGGAAGGGTTTATCAGCTAAATGGTAATTACCTACCAAAGGCTCTATTTGGCAGGACAGACCGTCCACGAAATTTTCACGAATGCACGAATAGCGCTTCCATTCGTTTATTCGTGGTCAATTCGTGGACGGTTTTCTTAGCAAATGATCAACACGACTTGTGATGGTGGGTTATTACGCAAAAAGTATTTTGAACTTGACCCTCGATGAGGGTGCTAAAGAGGATGCGGATGTGACCTTTGATTTATTGAACCAAACAACCGCTACCCAATACCTCCTCCCGTGATTTACCTCTGACGAGTATAATTCTAATCGAGATGGGTCCTTCTAGAAGTTATTTTATTGGCACTTCGGGGTGGAACTACCCCGAGTGGCGGGGGCGTTTTTATCCATCTGATCTATCCCAAAGCCGCTGGCTGGAGTATTACGCAACCCGCTTCAAGGCAGTTGAAATCAATGCTACGTTTTACCGCAATTTCAAAGACCAAACCTACCACAATTGGTATGCACGCACGCCAGATGGTTTTCGTTTTGTCCTCAAGGCGCCGCGCGCCATCACCCACGTCAAACATCTCCATAATGCGGCTGAGGAAATCCAGGCTTTTGACCGCTCTGCCCATTTACTGGCTGAAAAGTTGGGTCTGATCTTGCTGCAAATTGCGCCTGATACTCCCTACGATCTTGGGCGATTGAGCAGCGCCCTATCGGTTTTTCGCCAGCCTTGCAAAGTTGCCATCGAATTCCGCCGCCAGAACTGGTGGACGGAAGATGTGGTTCACCTTCTGCACAATTTTGGGACGGTGTGGGTGAATCCCGATTATCCCGGCAATCCGCTTGGCGACCGACTGATCTCTGACGTGGGATACCTGCGCTTGCATGGTCGTAGGTGTTGGTATGCCGATCCGTACACTGCGGAGGAGATTGCAGAGATTGCCAACCTGGCAAAGCAAATGGTTGAACGCAAGGCAAAAGCAGTGTATATCTTTTTCAACAATACCGTAAACGGATACGCCGCACGGAATGCTCTTGAACTACGCAAGTTGTTGAGAGCCTAAATACTGTTGACTGGCGTATTCTGTTTGCAGGTACCGGAGTTTAGCAAATCTGGTCGATAGGAGCGGTTTCCCTGTGCGAGCTTGGAACGCAGGCATCCAGAGAGATCAGGCGTGTATCCGCGTTCCCAGAGTCTCGCCGGCTAAAGCCCGTTGAATCGCGCCGGGTTTTTCCCCGTTAAAGATCAAGATCTCCAGTTCGGGAATCTCCTGTACCAGGGCAAGGCTCTGCCGTACTTTGCTTTCCATGCCACCAGTTACGTCTGGGGCTTGCGAACCACCTAATTGTAAGCGCCCGTCCTGAATGGCGGCCGGTGTGATCTCGCTCACCAATTCGGTACATTGCGGGAAATCCATCCATACCCCTTCTTCGATGCCCGCCAGTAAGATGCGCTGCGGACGCAGGTGGCGAGCGAGATGCTCGAATAGGTCTTCGGTGGAGAGAATGGTACCCCCCCGTTGACGGTCGAAGATGACATCGCCGAAGATCAATGGCAGCAAGCGTGCATGCAGGGCAGCTCGGATGGGGTAAAGCTCCCAAACCGCCACGCGTCCATCTTCGGCTGTGACGGCAGCACAGGGCGGCAGGGAGATCAGCGGTAGTTTTGCTTCCAGTAGGGCATCGACCACCAGGCGATTGAGCGTTGCAGCTTCTCTCCACACCTCAGCAAAACCCAACCATTCTTCGGGTGAATGCACCCCCTGCCGGGTGCCATAGCGTTTTGCCGGGACATGCCCGAAAGAGCCGGCGCCATGTCCGAGGATGAGGTGCAGGGTCGGGTTTTCTGCTCGCGCAGCAGCAATTTCCTGCGCTAAACGGCGCAGAACATCTAAACGCGGCGTGTAGGGACGCTGCTTGTCGGTGATCAACGAGCCACCCAGCTTGAGAAAAATTAGAGGTGAGTCTGGTTGTTCCATAGTCTCCAATAAGAAGGTTATTTTACTGCACGGTGGTCAGGATGACCCCTCGCGCCCCGGCTTTGCCTAAGGATTCGGCGACGCCTGGAGCAGAGCTTTCATCCACCAGAGCGATGATATTGCCACCCCGCCCTCCACCGCTTAGCTTTGCCCCCAAAGCACCGGCATGGCGAGCGGTTGCGATTAAGCGCTCCAGTTCAGGGGAAGAGACCCCCAGCTTCTGCAAGAGGGTTTGATTGCGATTCATGAGATCGCCAAGTTGTTCGGGTTGGCCTTTTTCGATCAGCCAGCGAGCCTGTTGGACGATGTCGCCGACCTGGTCGAAGAGGTCTTCGTAATAGGCAGGATTTTGTTGCCAGCCTGCTCGCACCTCTGTGACGGTGGTTGCTGTGGGGCTGGGGATACCACTATCGGCGATCAGCAAGCTAAAGGGTCGCCCTACACGCAGGGGCTGAATGGCCTGCCCTCGCACGAAATAGACCGCTCTGCGCAGGGCAATCACGGTATTATCGACGCCCGAAGGGGTGCCATGGTAGATTTTTTCCACTTCATAGGCTAAAGTTGAGACAACCTCATCCGCTAAAGATTTGCCCAGGTACGTCGCCAAGGCGCGGATGATTGCCACCGAGACGGCTGCTCCCGATCCCAGACCGGAGGCAACCGGGATGGTCGATTGAATGATGATTTGACAGGCTGGCAAATAAGCTGCGCCGAGTTCTCGAGCGGTCAGTTCCACCACCCGCCGCAAAGGATGATCAGGGTTCAATTCGTCGATTAAGGTGTCGAGACCGATTGCCTCAGCCAGCAAGCGTACCTGTCCATGGGGAGCGCGCGGCTCAGGGCGCACAATAGCCCGCGCTTGCAAAGAGGTCACAGGCACAGCAATAGCCGGTCGCCCATAAACCACGGCGTGTTCGCCGAACAGAATAATCTTCGCTGGAGCAGTAGCGGTAAAAGCTGGCATAAGTCAGTAAATGTAAAAGATCAGGATGACTGCCAGACCCCAAAGGATGATCGTCCATTGGAGCGGCCGATCGGAAAGCAAAACCTCTTCCGGCGCGCCACCGCTCAATTTGACCTGGATCAGATAAAGATACCGAAAAATACCAAAGAGGACAAAGGGAATGGTCAACATCATCACATGATTATCGGGCAAATTGGGCGCTGAGAAGGTATACAGGCTGTAGGCAATAATTGTTGCTCCGGAGACAATGGTGATAAGCTGGTCTAGCAACGGAATGGTATAGCCATCCAAAACGCGACGATGATTATAGGCATCCTCGGCAAGCACAGCCAGTTCGGCGCGCCGTTTTCCGAAGCCGATATACAATGATCCCAGGGTGGTGACCACATATAGCCAGGGCGAGAAGCGCGCCACCTTGATCAAGACAACCCCGGCGGCAACCCGCAGGACGAAGCCGGCGGCGATAGCGAATACATCGATCAATGGGAGGTGTTTCAACCATTTAGAATAAGCCAGGTTCAAGAGAAAATACCCCACGCCTACCAGAGCGAAGGAGGGGGAAAGCCAATAGGAGAAAGGAAAAATCAACAACGGCAACACAACGGCGGCGCTTAAGGCCACTGATGGAGGGAGGATGCCGGCTGCGATCGGCCGATGGCGCTTTTGCGGATGCTTTCGGTCAGCTTCGACATCAATCAGATCGTTGATCAGATAAACCAGCCCAGAAATAAGGCAAAACACAATGAAACCCAAAGTGGTGCGGATAATTTCGGGGAGATGGGCGGGGTTTAACTGGCGATCGAAGACCAGGGCCGCGAACAGGACGCTGTTCTTAACCCACTGGCGCGGGCGCATGGTCAAAATCAAGTATTTGAGATGGCTCAAGCGCATGCAACACTCCCAAACGTCGGTTGGTTTAATTGTAATCGATTGGAGAAGAGAGAGTTCAGTCCGAACTGCCCAACTTTCTTTGCTATTCGAGAGCAGGCAGGATGAGGGGTAGGTTTTACCAAAGAAGCCCTCATGATTGATCCTTGAGGTTTCGTTTAGCGAAACGGCCGAGGTTCAGCGCTTGTAAGGCGAGCGAACTGCCCAGTTTCACCCCCATCATCAGATAATACACAGCGTTGAACCAGCTTGGGTAATTGTGGGCCAAGTTTTTTCGATAATAATTCCAGTACGAGCGGTGCCATTCGATGATCGAGCGGTAGGGTTCAACATGCGAACCACCTACCCCTCCGTAGTGGATTATTCTTGCGGAAGGAACGTACATGACTTTCCAACCCGCCTGACGAGCACGAAAGCACAAGTCAGCATCTTCCTGATAGGCAAAAAAGCGTTCATCCAGGTAGCCGATTTGGTTCACCACTGCTTGTCGAATCATCATACAGGAACCAGAGACGCCAGCCACTTCGTGAATTTCATCTTCTCCCCGATAGTTCATCCAGTACTGAGCCAGTTTTGGGTGATTGGGAAACAGGCGGTCGAGACCGCTGAAATGGGCAAAGACTGCCAGGGGAGTCGATTCACCGCGCCGACACGAGCGTTGTAAGGTGCCATCAGGATTCAAGACTTTGGGACCACAGATACCCACTTGGGAATGATCCTGCAGAAAGTCGGCAAGCGTATCGAGAGCATTCTCATAAACGATGGTATCTGGGTTCAACTGAACCAGGAATTGTCCTTTTGCGTTCTGTAAAGCCTGGTTCATGGCAACTGTATAGCCGCGGTTGGCGGCGTTTTGGATGACTTTAACCTGCGGAAATTGCTCGCGGACAAGCTCTACCGTGCCATCCGTCGAACCGTTATCAACCAGAATGATCTCAATTGGACGATGTGGCGGATGAGCAAGGATTGAATCCAAACAGCCCTTGAGATAGTCACGCGTTTGATAAGTCACCAAACAAACCGAAATCAAATCATGCAGATGCGCTTCCAAGAAAAACAACCCCTTTAGCAAAACTCGCTCTGAGTATATCGCAAAAATGGCTCAACGCAGATGCGCTTTGCCTAAGACCTCGACAATGGTTTGTAGCCTTTGCAGGGGGTCTTGCTCCCATCGCCACCGTAAGGTGGGAAACCGATAGGCACGCGAGAGTTCAGGAGGATAGTAAGGATCGCCCTCGGCCACTTTCTGAAGAAAATAAACTGCTTTAGCACAAATATCTTGGGCTGGGATGAATTTACCCCGCGATTTGCCCTCATGGTGAACTAGGTAACTATCGGGGGTATAGACAATGCGGTAACCCGCATCGCTGAGGCGCAGACAGAGATCAATGTCACCAAAGGCAATTTGAAAACGTTCATCAAAACCCCCGACTTCCCAGAAGCGTTCTTTAGGCACCAACATACAGGCAGCCGTAACGGCAGAAACGTTGCGCATCCAGTCCACATGTCCATAAGGGGTAAAGGGGTCATTCGAGACACCTTGAAAGACGTGAGAAGCATGACCTTCTAGCCCGATAACCACGCCAGCATGTTGCACTTTGCCGTTGGGATAAACGAGTTTCGCGCCAACTGCTCCGACACCTGGCAAAGTACATGGACCGATCAGATTGGTTAACCAATCGCTATCTAGCACTTCGGTATCGTTATTCAAAAATAAAAGCAATTCGCCCCTGGCAACTTTTGCTCCTAAGTTACAGGCGCGAGAAAAATTGAAAGGCGATTTGCCTTCCAGAACACGAAAGTTGTGCTTTGTTTCCTGCATCTGACGATAGTAAGCAAGCAAGATTGGATCCCGACTCTGATCGTCAACAATTAATATTTCAAATTGCTCTTCATTTGTATTTGCATAAATTGAATTTACACATTGCTTTAGGAGCTGTGGGTGATCTTTGTTTGGAATGATGATTGATACTTTTTTCTCCGCTGGTGGCCAGCGAAAGCGGAGGCTGCCATTCGGTCGCTGCTCGATCGCAGGGAGTGGTACCTTGAGTAGATCAAGATAATCTTGAACAGTTTGGGAGTGTGAACAACGTAAAGTCTCATCCTGCCAGGGGTAAACGACGGTGCGCAGGTACACGTTGGGGACGCGAAGAACTTTCCTGGCTTGCAAAACAGCCCGCGCGAGCAGGCGCTCTTTAGATTGTGCAGCAATTTGTTTCAGATAGGCCGTTTGATAGGCTGCTCCATAGAGAATATCCACATTCATCCACAACTCAGGCGACCATTCGGGCTTTAAAAAGGGGGGAGTGTTGCCGCTTGAAAGCGTGTGGTTAAAGAAGAGGATTTGCGCATCCTGTTCAATAAATCGGGGGGGAATTTGTTGGCGCAGATTTTCCGCAACCTCTGGAAACACATAAGGGGTGGAGTTTTCATCAACGTCCTGGAGTTTGTCTAGAAAAGAAGAACTTGGTGGCAAAGGTTCGACCGAATGGGGTTGAAGGACAGGAGAGTAGTGCCGCCAGCGGTACCCTAACGCCATCAGGACCGTTTTTTCCAGCAATGTTCTGACGAAAAAGGAGGAGCGCGCAAGGAAGGAATTCATTCAAGAATTAGGAATGAAGCCTCAACTTACGATTTTTGTTTGGAGAAAAGCTATTTTCAGCATTTCAAATTGAACCAATTTGAGCCTATCCTTAATAGGCTCTTAAGTCAAGCTTCATTATATCTTATCAGAAAAAGGTGAAGGGATGGATTAAGATAAGGAGAAGGTAAGGACAATTCCTTACAATTTTGTTTGTAACATAAAATGATTGACGATTCTTATTGACCTGGAAAGCGTTTTATGCTAAGTTAAAAGCGAACCGAAAAGGCAAAGTTGGCGAAAGCCAGCGGCGCAAAGCCATGGGTCTAAAGTAAGGAACTATGACTGCCAGGCTGCCGAAGGGAATCATCTCAATAACGACAGTTATCTTTCCCAAGCCTGGCAATTGTACAGGCGAAAATTTTTTAAGGACAACGGATGGAGTAACTGGAATGAAACTACGGCTTGGGAGAATACTGGTTGGTTTAATTTTTTTCTCTTTGCTTGCATTTTGCTTTCAACCGGCAGCCGCTCGTGATGCAGTTGTTGTCCCTCCTGGAACTACCCGCTATGTGGCGCCGAATGGACAGGATAGCGGCAACTGCACTTCATCCGCATCACCTTGTCGCACGATTCAATATGCGGTGAACCAGGCCGCCTCGGGCGATACCATTTTAGTGGCAGCGGGAGTGTATACATATGAGCAAGGTGTAGATCCATGTCCGTTTCTCCAAACGCGCGCAGTCGTTTGTGTGCGGGGCAAAAACTTGAAGATCAGGGGAGGATTTTCACTAAATAACTGGCAACTTTTTTCTCCTAATGAAAATCCGACAATCATTGATGGTGAAAACAAATTCAGAGGCGTAGTAGTCAACGGCTATAATGTTCAAAGAACTCATCTAGAGATGAGTGGTTTTCGCATCCAAAACGGACTTGCTCAAGGCCCCACATATCTAAACCCATATGAACCAGGTGCCATGGGGGGAGGACTATGGGCTCTGCTTGCATCCGTATCGCTTCAAGATATGTTGTTTCTGAACAATAAAGCAATCGGGGCAAATACCACCTCTGGAGATGGTGGAGGAGCGGATGGGGCTGCAATCCGTATAGAATCTTCCCCTCTCGATACAACTTCTGTTATTGAAAGAGTGGTTTTTGAAAATAACACCTCGATAGGGGGGAATGGACCTGACAGAGGAGGAGTAGCCTTTGGAGCATTATTTATCTACAAGTCCAATGTTCTGATTCAGGACGCTCTCTTTAAAAATAATCTGGCTCAAGCAGGGAGTTCAAACGGCAGTGGTGTAAGTAAGAGAGATGGATTAAACGCCGACGCCTTAGGAGGCGCTATCGGGATCGAGTTTGGGAATGTGGTTACTTTGAAGAGAGTTCGAATAGTCGGTAACCAAGTCAAAGGTGGGAGTGGATCTATTTACGGAGGGGGAGCTTTTGGCGGAGGAATTCTGGTTGAGGATACAAACTTGTTTGAAATGTATGACTCTATTGTTGAAGGTAATATTGCCAAAGCGGGTAGTGGACAAAATGCTGGAAATGCAGGTGGGGGTGGTATATCATCTCAAAACACCGAATTGTTACGCATAGAAAGGAGCATGATTGTATCAAATTCAAGTATAGGGGGAGATACAACCATTAATGGGAATCCAGCAGGCGCAGGATCGGGAGGGGGATTATACGTATTCTCCACTCGTCCAACTATATCCTATCAGGCTACTATGACGAATTTGATCATTGCTGATAATCGTTCCCAGCAAGGTCAGGGAAGCCTCGGTCCGATTAATAGCGCAGGGGCGGGGGCAGTCTTTCACGGTATTAAGGCGGATATCTCCCATGCTACTATAGCTGGGAATCAACTTGACCCTTATCTCCCTGTTGGACAGGCAATGATTGTTCTACCGTGGCAATTACCATCTGGCTCTATCCCTTCGACAGTTAGATTAAGCTACAGCATCGTTTCTGATCATAGTCAGGGCATGGCAGGTGCCTGTGCTATTGCTGTAATTCAAGGCAGTACGTTGCACCTTAATCAGGTATTGTTTGCACGTAATATCAAAGATACTAATGCGGATGGTCGTCCTCTCCCTGCGGGTGCTTTTATTGGTATGGATACTATTCGAACTGCATCGTCGGTGAAGTATGTTTCTCCCGGAGCACCGAACTATAATTACAGGCTTCGAGCTAGTTCTCCCGCTATTAATTCTGTCGGTACCAGCTCAATTGCAGATGACATTGACCAGCAAAGTCGTCCCTATCAGAACACTGCAGATTTGGGGGCAGATGAATACTGGCCGTTTGGTTTAAGAGGGACAGTTAGCGATGGTGAAATATACCTCGATTGGGAGATAGAAACTCAACCTTTCTCCAATGCAGTGGCATATTATATGGTGACTTTATCCTGTGAGCCAGGCGCTTCTTCACCAAACGAAATTCAATGTGGCCAGAGTATCAATGTGGGTAACATCACTCAATTAAAATTAACTGGCTTAAGTAACTTTAAGAATTACAGGATTCGAGTTGATGCCTATGATGGGTCCGGTGATTTGATCGCTAACTCAAAGGGTGTTACCTTATTCCCCACAAACATTTTTATCTTTTTACCCCTTGTAGTTAGGTAAGGTCACTTACAAACCCGGAGAGTTAGACGAAACTCATCCTGACCGCCTTAAACAACAAGAAGTACGAATTTAGCTACTGCTGCGGAATATTTTTTCGAGTTTCTCCAGTCAATTTTGGTTATAAGCGAACCCTAACCATCTATCATCTTGCATTTATTTCGGCGAAACCGCAGCTCTTTAATCGAATTTTCTGGCTGCGAAAACAAAAAATGGATACCCCAAATGACCTTGCCATGGTCCCCAATACAATGAAGCTGTGGCGTTTGAGAAGCCACACCGTTCCAAATCTTTAAGAATGTCCCATCCAAAGTTTTGATAACACAAAGATCCCTCTGGGGAGATTGGATTCCCGTGTATCTCAGGAGGTAAATGGTGTACAATGCCACTTCCACTTTCCGATGCCCGAATTATAGTGTTTTTTTGGTTGGAAAAAAAAGGGATTGTGAACACAAGATATCCCTGATTGACTAAAACCCGATATATCTCGGAGAAAGCCTGATGATAATTTGGGATATGTTCAAAAACATCTAATGTGATGACGATATCAAATTCGTTGTTTTGAAAAGATAAAGCTCTCAAGTCTTCATGCCTGATGCGAAGCAATCCCCGTGATACTATTTTTCCTCCCTGGTGCTTAGAATCGATATACTCACTTCCAATAAATGAGGGGATAAATTTTTTTAGTAGTCTGTATAATGGCGTAGTTTGCTCGGCAATATACCCCTTACGTATTTTCTCAAATCCTATTCGTGTTTTGATAAAGTCAAACAATGCTCGCATCCTGCTATTCAATCCACAATTCTCACAAATTGATGTTTCAGTCCAAGCTGGATGTATTGAGCCATTCTCTTCAGTAGCCCCATAAAACCAGTGTAATTGCATAGTTGTAACTTGCTCACATGATGTACAATATGCAGGGTATTTAAAAGAGTGACGGGAAATGAGAACGCGGTCATCTAGCCAATCAAACACGGAAAAAATGCTTTTATCAAATTCCTCAAATTCTTCTAGGGAATGAAAATCAGCTAACCAGATTGATGGGAATCCTGTAATTTGTTTCTTCATGCTAAACTAAACCTCTACCGCAGTAATAATCGTCAATGATGATTTGCGATAAAAATTCTTCTTCTTTTTCTGATAGATTTCCAAGGAATTCCTCCATTACGGAACAGCTCATCCGAACAGAGGGTTGAATAGTCTTAATAGCCTGGTAATATTTTTTAGCATTAATTGCAAAGTCAATAGCCCCTAAATGTACCCTTTTTAATACCTCATTACTCATAAGCTCTTCCTTTTCCGGATTGCGATAAATAGTAGTTAACGATCCATTAGCTTCTTTTTCATAATACTGAATTTGTGGCTCATTGGTTGTCAAAAGTTTTTCTAAATAAAAGCTAAAACGATATAATAGAGGCATATTAGAAGCCTTTTTCAGATTCTCGTAGAAACATCCACGGGCAAGAACACTATACTTTTGAGCCATATAATCTGCGCGGTCATTTGTTAAGAGGTAATAGCCATGGATATTTTGTCCAGTTATTTTATTCAGATATCCTTGGACAGAGCCGCTGTAGCCTACATCTACAACGGCAGGATTAGCTGAAAGTTCTAGTTGACTTTCAGTCAAATAATCCAGTAATCCTTCTCTCTCTTTCTCTGCTCGATTATGGATTTCATCCTCTAAAGCAGTTAACAGCGGTACTAAACTAGCTATTTCTGAATTTTGTACTTTAATAATCTGGTTTCGATTCCAACCGAGATCTCTCTCTATCCTAATCCATGCATCATTGTCTAAGGAAAGACCAAATCGAATATACAGAAAACTTTCAAGAGGATTAGGATAGAATTCTACTCGGGCAATGCTGAGGATGTCCTCTCTCGACGTTATTGCTGCAACGCTTGCCGCCCGTCTTGATACAATGAGATAATGCGAGATCGGAAAATTGTCTTCATCCTCGCACCATAAATCATAAACTTGCTTCAGTAAGTTACCTTCTCGAGATAAGAAATATAGATGATCGACTCTGTCCTTACGAGCTTGGTCTATTAACCAGCTCGTAAAACTAACTATTAATGGACCTACGAGACTATAACCGATGGTATAAGCGTCAACATTTACAAGGGTAAATGGATCAAAGTCAGGAAAAGTTAATGAGCAAAAATTATATCTAATTATCATTCCTAAAGTTAATTCATCTTCAATGCTTCCAAAAGCATCGCATTTATTAATGAGTGACTTCCATCTAGGTAACGCTCTTGCTAACTCAACTGGACGCATCAAGTGAATAAAATTAGCTCCCATATCACATGGAATTTGAACATCCGACCGCTCATTGTCACCAATCATCAACATTTCATCGGGTTTAATATTAAACCGGTCTAATACATATCTGTGAAGTTCCCCACTATCCTTCCGCATGCCTATCTCACCAGACAGATAAATGGAATGCCAATCATCAATCCCAACTTTCCTCAGGCATTCTTCGATTACCTTTTTTGATAAAAACATATCTGAGATTAGGATGACTGGTTTTCCGGTATTTAAAGCCTGACGGTAAAGCTCTATACCAGATGGGCGAGGTTCGGCAAGCCAGACCTCGAGCCTCTCTTCTAATTGCTTAAGAGAAGAAACATCTTCCTGGGAAAGGTTCGTAATTTTCGCAAATTGAGTATATATTTCATCTAAAGTTACATCTTTTCCTTTTTCATCCCGCGCTTGTCGTTCCGCAACCACACGAAATTGACGATATAAGTCTCCAACCTCGTTACCAACTTCTCTTGCTACGATTTCCTTAATGGTCTCGGGGTTTAATAAAGGTCGCAGAATCAGAGTGTCAAAAATGTCAAAAGCAATTAACTTGATCGTCGGTTTGTTGAGCAGTTCGATTATCGACTCGTAAGGTCGATTGATGTATTGGTCTAGCCGCCACGAAGACCAACTTGGAAAAGTTACATCTGCAATAATGGCAGGTTGCCATCCTTGCTCCAGTGCACAGAGGGCCAACAAGCGTTCTAGAACATGAGCAAGAGTGCCATCTGTTTGCCCGGCTTCTTCAGGAAAATCTCCCAATTTGATTCCTGCATTGAATAGTGGAGCTAGCGCTTCAACCCTTGCCCAAAACATCGAGCCAGCGGGATAATCAAAATAGCCTCGTGGTATAGAAGTAAGACCGATTCGCCTTCCCCAATCCCTTGCCAGAGATTCATTGGCTAGCCACGTGTTTGCCCAATAGGGCAACAAATGATAATTTTGGGGGTAAACAATCCCATAAGGTTTGTCTTTCTGTAATAAGCTAGATATTTTGCGTATCTGTTGTTCATCACCTAGTAGAGTATGAGACAAATATTCTCTCCACCCTTTTGTTGCACCTTTATTGTATAAGGATTTTTTACTATGTAAGTGAGCAATGAAATCGTAACGGCTTAACTCTTCCCCAAAGGTGCAAAATAATGGAGCAAAATTCCTGCCTCGATTTTCAACCAATTCCACCTTTAGTTTACAAAGATGTGGAAGATTTTTATACAAATGTTCACATTGTTCGACGATGTCCTGAAACGGGCTTGATATATACAGATCATATGGAAAGGGCATGTTTGTAAGTAAATCAAAAAACTCTCTGATCACATCTGAGTAAAAAATATGAAGATGAATTGCAATCCTTCCTCTAACTTCGGTAGCGGGTTGCACCTCATTTAAGTTCACAAGAAAACCGTTAAAAAGGGCATTTGAGGGTGAAGAAAGATATCCTCTCCTCCAATTCTCGTAGTGAGGAAAACCCTTGAGTAAAAATCCTAAATGTTGATACGACCAAAAGAGCCACCGCCCCCGAAATTTACTTGGAATTATGTAGTAGAAAGATTTTCCAATCCTGTAGATAATATTACGTAACTTCATAAACCTTCTGGGGTTTGCAGTACTTCCCTTTTTAACCGCAAAATCTCTTCTATGGGGATGAGGACGACGGCCTTCTTTGCATCCATATTTCAAGTAGTGAATCAAGGGATTGATTCCAGCTTGCCTAACATCAGAATTTGCTTCCAGGTAATAGGTGGTATCAAAATAAAGAGATGGGTTACGCCCTTCTTTCCAACCATGCTCAATAAAATGCCATAAGGGGTCAATATCCTTCAGCCGTACGTCTGGATTTTTTATAAGGTAATAAGCGCTATCAAAATAGCCGCTCTTATAGATGATGAAATACTCATACCACTTTCTAAATCTCATAAATTTCTCAGCAGCCTCCTAATTTTGCGAAAAGGACGAGTATATCGCCAACTGCGACTGGTTACATATCCTATGATTTCCTGTTCCTGGTCAGAAACCACAGTTCGTAAACGTTCCATTTCCTGCTCCTGGCCAGAAACTACAGTTCGTAAACGTTCCATTTCCTGCTCCTGCTCACGAACCACAGTTCGTAAACGTTCCATTTCCTGTTTCTGCCAAGTCAATAACTTATGAAGTTGCCAGTTGATGGAATGGATCATTCCGTAAATGGGTCGTGGCTGTCGGGGTGCATATTGTTCAAGCAACTTTTGATAGGTTTCCCTCCAGATAAAGGCATTTTTAGATAAGGTCAGTTTTTGTTTAATGGTTTCTTGGGCGTTTTTCGCCAGATTTGCTCGCAACTCAGGATTTTCGATAAGCATGATGAGGTACTTTTTCCAATCATCCAGAGAGGTTGCTAAGTAACCGCTTACCCCGTTTTGCACTACATGACGATAGGGCTCTAAATCACTATATATTCCCGGCACACCCAAGGCACTATATTCATAAAATTTCAATGGGCTTTTACATCGGTTAAAACCATGATTTACCAAGGGGGCGATAAAGATGTCAGCTTGTTGACTCTGGAAGAACTTGGCAAATTCTCTGTAACAGTATGAAATCCACGGGAATTGATCAATATTGGAAAATGACTTTAAAACTTGCGGCGGATCAATTCCCCAAAACGAGAGACGAATCTTTGATGGGTAAAGATGAATCATCTCAACCAGAGCAGGCAGGATTAGCTCCAGGTCGGGTTGATGGGATTTCGTACCCATGTAGCCAATAATAATAGGTCGGTCAGATGATTGGTCAACAAGCGGTTCTCGAAAGCGCCAGAGCTGATCATCGAGAAAGTTGGGCAAGACAACAATGTTGTCATTATACGGACTTAATGCCTCTTTTAAGGGAGAAGTTGGGACAGTTACAAGATCGGCCTCCATTAATGTCTGAAACATCGGTAATAAAGAGGGGGTATAAAATTGCTCTAATCGATCGGGATGTTGCTCAGGCAAGTAGAAAAGTAGATCGTCTAGTTCAAAAACAATGGGCTTGTTTTCTGCTCTGGCGCGTTGGATAACTTCTTCATACTCTGCATATCGGGCAGGGAAATGACGCTGGATGATTACCAGATCGCCTTCTGAAACCCGTTCAGGATAAGTTTCTCCTTCTTCGTAGCCTCGAACAATCTCTATTCCAGCTTGCTCCAAAGGAGCAATCAGACGCAGATATCCCATTGGATCAACATCGGTTTTGTTTAAGTAAGACAAGGTGTAGCAAACTGCTTTCACGATTTTTCAATCTCTGGGCAAAAGATTTTATTATGTCTGTCAAGAAACACCCCTATTCATGCTAAAATTGCTCACCAAACTATGCCTATTCCTTGCGATGTAGTTATCCTCTCCGGCGTTCAAGGCGATACCAGGCGCTATCGCGCTTTTCATCTTTGTGAGCAACTTCGCTTGGCGGGCATCTCCTGCGAGCTTGAACATATGGCTTTGACAGACCTTAGCCTTCTCTCCACAAACGCAAATATCTACATCCTCCAACGTGTTCCATGGAATCAGCATATCGCTGCTTTTGTGGAGCAAACTCGCTCACAAGGCAATATTATACTCGCGGATGTTGACGATTTGGTCTTTTTACAGGATAGTTTTCAATGGATTGACTCGCCAGATTTTGTCGATCCGATCAGAGCTCGATTATATCAAGAAAACTTAGAACGCAATCGCATTACCCTGGAGCATTGTGATGGTTTCATCGTCTCAACGGCTTTTCTTGCCGAACAACTCCGCTCTTTTGGTAAACCGGTCTGGGTACACCGCAACGCATTCAGTCTCGAAATGTTTGCTCGCTCGAATGAAACTCTAATTAATCGCCGTTCAATAGAAGGAAAGGTAATTATTGGGTATGCTAGTGGCACACCCACCCATGATCGAGATTTCGCGCAGGTTCAACCGATTCTCAAGCATTTGCTCGAGGTATACCCCCACTTGCATCTTCACCTGATCGGGCATGTGCATAAAGCATTCGAATGGGGAAAGGTTGCTCACAAGGTGCATTATCTAAAATTTGTGCCCTGGCGAGACCTTCCTAAATTGCTGGCTCAGTTATCAGTAAATATTGCTCCCTTGCGTCTGGATAATCCCTTCTCCCAGTCCAAGAGCGAGGTCAAGTATATCGAAGCAGCCTTGGTCAAAGTTCCTACCGTCGCCAGTCCATCTGACGCTTTTCGTTATGCAATTCAACCTGGGCACAATGGCTTTTTGGCTGCTTCACCGGAACAATGGAAAACCTGTTTGCAAGAACTTGTCGAAGATCCATCGCTCAGAATGAGAATCGCAGAAAACGCCTATCAAGATGTGCTTAAGCGATATTCTCCTTGGCAGCGGGCAGAGGAGGCTATCCAGCTTCTCAATGCGGTTTCCAGACAGCTTAAGGCAGATGCTCCGTCCTTCCCTTCTCTTAAAATCGAACCAATTATCGAACCAAAATCTCACGTTCATCTGTGGGTGACCGGACAAATTGAAAAGCACCCCACCCTATTTGAACGTGGCCTCTATACATTGAAAACCCGTGGAATGTTAACCCTCTTTAAGGAATTTTGGATTTTCTTGCGCCGCACCTTTGCGCCTTGGTCGTTTCGTAGAGGAAAGTTGTAAACTTTTAGGAATAACCTGAACACCACTTTTTTTCATCTAATATCCCCTTACTTTTCAATTGCTTCAAATCAAACAAACACTCTCTAACGACGTGTTTGATTTGAAGGGATCGAGATGACATTTACTTGCTCGTCACCCACCATTGGCTTCCATTGGCCTCTTAGGGTGAAATAACCATACCGTTCTTTGACTTTTTCTGATCTTATTGTGCGAATATGATATTCGCGGTCATGATAATCAAACATTTCATTATCCTGCCAGTTATGCACTGCAACACTGATATGATACAAACCTTCGAGTAGTGGAAGATGCTCAACTTCATACAGCACCCAGCCCCTTCCCTCCACACGCCCTAAATCTAAACCGGCGAACTGGGTGTTCGGGCCGGTAATGTGCGTGCCATCATTGTGAAAAATGGCCATACCGAAGACCGGCGAATCGATTGGCTCGTGAGCCTCGTATTCTATGCGCAGGGCGAAGTAGTCCCCGGTCTGAAAGATGTTCTTAGGCTGTCCCTTTTCGTCTAAGAATTCCACTTTGGTAATTTCTATTTTGCGATTGCCCCACCGCCAGGGCTGCGCTTCGGTTTGCGCTTCGGCTAGACGTGCTTCTTCGCGTTGACGGATGCGCCCTAAATAGCGATCCACTACTTGGGCTGAGCTGCCGTAGGCAACAATCTGCCCGTGACTAAGAAAGATTGCCCGCTGGCACATCGTCTCCACCCGTCCGATGTCATGGGTAACCAGCAAGATGGTCGTGCCTTGGGCTTGAAAACTCTGAATGCGCTCGAACGATCGGGTCTGAAACTCGGTATCTCCAACGCTCAAGATTTCGTCCACGATTAAAATCTCCGGGCGTTCATCGGTTGCTACGGCAAACCCTAACCGCGCTACCATGCCAGAGGAATAGGTGCGCAGGGGTGCATCGATGAAATCCTGTAAGCCGGCAAACTCGACAATGCGGTCAACCCGCTTTTCCATCTCTCGTTTGGAATACCCCAAAATTGCCCCATTGAGAAAGATATTCTCCCGCCCGGTCAGTTCAAAATCAAAACCGGCACCTAATTCCAGCAAAGGCGCAACTTTCCCCACGACGCGCACCCGCCCTTTGGTCGGCCTCAGCACGCGAGAGACGACTTTCAACAGGGTGCTTTTTCCTGCCCCGTTCGGACCGATGATGCCGAAAACCTCGCCTGAATAGACCGCTAAGTTAATGTGTTGCAATGCCCAAAAGGTCTGATGCCTGATCTGACCCCGTAAGGCGCGGATGACGTATTCCTTGAGGGTAGGAATCTTTTCGCTGGGTAAGCGATAGCGAACCCCAACGTCTTCCAGCAGAATCAGCGGCGATTTTCCCTGTAGGACGGTATCCATGTCAGATGCGGTAGGCAAATTCATCCACCTTGCGGGTAAAGATGACCCATCCAGCGATGAGCGTAACCAGCCCCAAGGTAAATGCCAATCCCCATAAGGTCAGGGATGGCATTGTCCCTTCATAGATCAACGAACGAAAGATTTGCAACAAATGCACCAGAGGATTGAGCCGAAATAGAGGCAAAAAGCGCTCGGGCAAGATGCTGAGCGGATAAATAATCGGAGTTAAATAAAACCAGACCGATAATAACACATTGAAGATGTAAACCATATCCACAAAGAACACCGCTACGGTTGAAAGCAGCAATCCAAAGCCGAGGGTGAACATGCCCAGGATGATAATCGCCAGCGGCAAAGCAAGCAAGTTCACCGTAAAGGGATGCCGTAAAATGAGCATGACCACGCCGAGGGGAATAAGCGCCAGCAGGTAGTTAATCAAACCGTTCCCGACCACGGCAACGGCAAAAATAGTGCGCGGAATGTAGATGCGTTTGAGCAAATTGCTGCCCCACACCAGGGTTTCCATGGCATCATTGGTGGATTGGGCAAAAAAATTCCAGAACAGCAAGCCGCTCAGGATATAAATGGCATAATTCGGCACATTGAAGCGGAAAATTTGCGAGAAAGCGATGGTCAGCACCAGCGTATTCAATAGTGGATTGAGCAAGGTCCACACTACCCCCAGTACCGAACGCTTGTAGCGCGTTTTGATCCGATTGACAACCAGCAGTTGCAGCAAATCGCGATAGCGCCAGAGCTCACTGAGCTCATTAATCGCCGGGTCACGCAACGTTGCCGTGTCATACACCCAGCTATTAGAGGTTGATTGAGAGATCTTGGGTAAGTTCAGCATCTTGGGTTCCAGGTCTCTATTTTAACCGCAGAACCGGGATTATCCACATGGAATCGCACATCTCCTATCTATCCTCTCTAGCCGGTTCCTCTCGTTTCTCATACATATTCCAGATTGGGGTCTTCGAGGATCGTGGCTGAAAGGCTGCCCAGAAAAGGTACTGGGGGTAAGCCGTGCCACTCGCGCAGCAGGTGGTAGGTCGGCGAGGTCAGCAAGCGACAGGCGTCGATGGCTTCGCGCCATTCGGGCTTGCGGAGTTCTCTCACCACCTCTACGTCGGGTAGCAAACCGAAATCCCAGGCGCTACACAGGCGGGCAAGAAAATCGATGCGCTCTTCCAGAGAATCCAGGGTTTCCGGAATTTCCTCATCGGGATATAAAGCGCCATCAATCTCAATCATCGCCTAAAAACTCCTCTCGATACCACTGACGGACTTGAGCAGCCTGCTGGCGTTGATCGGGGTCAGAAATTGATTCCAGTGGTCGGCTAAGTTCGATGCGAGCTAGGTGAGTCCGAAGGGCTAATTTTGCCCGATCGATATCTGCATTCGCCTTTGCCAATTGCTGTCGGGTTTGCCAAAGCTCCCAACATTGCTGGGTGTTGGTAATGCCTTGACGGCAAAGCTGGTAAATGTCCCGAAAATCGCGCGGCGCTCCTCTTTCCACGAGAGCGACCATTTTGCTGGCAATCAGTTCGGTGAGCGAGTCGAGTCGTGCTCCGCTTGGCCAGGGAGCAACAATCGGGTCAGCAAGCTGGGCTGAGCGCTTTGCAATTTGAAAACTAAAAATCACCTTATCTTCCTGGAGTAACTCAACGCTGACCACATCGCCCCACTCCCGCAGGCGTGTGCTGCCAAAGGCCGTTAGGGCTTGTTGCAGGGTGCGAATAACTTCCCGACGTTGCTCTTGGGTTAGCGGTTCAATCCACCAGGCGTCAACGTCATGCGTTGAACGATACTCAAAGAAGTACGATAATCCAAATGCCCCTCCAATGGAGAGAAATTGCCCTAATCCCTGCTGAGCTAGCGATTCAAGACAGGCCTTCGCATAAGGCGACATCTGGGTTGGAATTTTTGGGAGCATACAGAGAATTATACTTTGTTTCGCCCCCTAAGCCGACATGGCAAGGCGCAGGGCTTGATCCCAACCGGGTAAACGCAGCCCGAAGGTGCGATAAAACCGCTCGCAGTTCAAGGCCGAAAAAAGCGGTCGTTGGGCAGGGGTGGGAAAATCAGCCGACTTCGCCGGCAGGATTTGACGGGTCAGGCGAGACTCAGGTTCAGGATCGTTCTCCAGGATAGCCAGTGCCCACTCATAACGGCTGCAGAAGCCGTCGCCCGCCAAGTGATAGAGCCCTTTTCGCTCGGCAAGCCAGTCTGTTCGCTCTAGGGGATGACGGGCAAGCAGAAGAGCTGTAATCTCCGCCAACAGGCGCGCCCAGGTGGGATTACTGACCTGATCCTCCACTACCCGCAGCGTCTCTTGCTGACGCGACCAGTGCAAAACTTTGCGTACAAAGCTCTCACCACGCAGGCTATACACCCAGGCTGTGCGGAAGATCAAATATTTACCATCCACTTGCTGAATGGCTTGTTCTCCCATCCATTTGCTGTAGCCGTATTGATTGAGCGGATGGGGTTGATCCTCTTCCGAATAAGGACTGCCCTTCGTGCCGTCAAAGACATAATCGGTCGAATAGTGGATCAGCACGCAATCCAAGTTAGCGCACTCCTCTGCCATCACGCCAGGTGCGATGGCGTTGATCTGCATGGCAAGCTCGACTTCGCTTTCGGCCCGGTCTACGGCGGTGTAAGCCGTGGCATTGACCAAAACCGTCGGTTTGACTTCCCGGATGAGGGGGCGAATAGAGTCGGGGTGGCTAAGGTCAATTTCGGGATAATCAAACGCCAGAACCTTGCCCAACGGTTGCAAACAGCGCTGCAATTCCCAACCCAACTGCCCCTGTTTACCCAATAAGAGGATACCTGGTTGTTGCCCGGTAGGATTGTTCATAAGCGATATCTTTCACTGTCTAACCTGTCTGGGGGGTCAAGCAAAAGCTCATGATTTCTCAGTTCCTTTTTTCCGGCAAACTTTCCCTGGCTAAGCGTTCTAGGTATTCGCCATAGGAATTGTTAATTTTCTTTGCCAGGGCAAGCAGTTGGGTTTTGTCAATATATCCCATGCGAAAAGCGATCTCTTCGGGGCAAGAGATCATCATCCCCTGGCGTTCTTCGATCGTTTGGACGAAATTGGCGGCTTGCAAAAGCGATTCATGGGTGCCGGCATCTAACCAGGCAACCCCCCGCCCCAAGATCTCCACGCGGAGTTGACCTTTTTCTAAATATAAACGGTTCAGATCGGTGATTTCGAGTTCACCGCGCGGGGAAGGCTTGAGCGACCTTGCCAGCTCATAGACCTGTTGATCATAAAAATACATCCCTGGCACGGCAAAAGAAGAACGAGGCTGAACAGGCTTTTCCTCAATACTCAACGCCCGCCCATGCTCATCGAACTCCACCACCCCATAGCGTTGGGGGTCACGCACCGCGTAGGCAAACACCAGAGCGCCTTCACTGAGCGAAGCTGCCTGACGGAGCTGCTTGGGCAACCCATGCCCAAAAAAAATGTTATCGCCCAAGATCATGCACACCGGCGATCCCCAATAGAACTCTGGTTTGAGCAGAAAAGCCTCTGCCAGTCCGCCGGGTCTTTTCTGCTCTACATATTCAAAGCATAGACCCCACTGTTCGCCACTACCGAGCAGGTTTTCAAACAGCGGTAAGGCTTCAGGGGTGCTGATCACCAAAATCTCGCGAATCCCGGCCAGCATGAGCATCGAGAGCGGGTAATAAATCATCGGCTTGTTATAGACCGGCAGCAGTTGTTTGGAAACACTCACCGTTAAGGGAAAGAGGCGGGTGCCTTTCCCCCCTGCTAAGATGATGCCTTTCATAGCTTTTCTCCTCTTTGAGCGTAATTTTGCTCCATCCAGGCTTTAAAATCGCCGCGTTGGCGGATGGCGTTCACCCAGTCTTTGTGCTCTAAATACCATTGCACCGTAGCCAGCAACCCTTCTGCCAGGGTGTGCCTGGGCTGCCAGCCCAAATGGGTTGAAATTTTAGTGATATCCATGGCATATCTCCGATCGTGTCCCGGACGGTCGGTGACGAAGCGGATCAACCGGCGATGGGGCTTGTAAGGCGATTCGGGAACCACCTCGTCGAGCATCTCGCAGATGCTTTGCACAATTTCCAGATTGGTGGGTTGGTTGCCGCCGCCGATATTATAACTTTCTCCCAACGGCGCCTGGCGCAGAACCCGCAAGATGGCTTCGCAGTGATCCTCGACATAGAGCCAATCTCTCACCTGCTTTCCATCTCCATAAACTGGAAGCGGTTTTCCCTCCAGGGCATTGAGAATCATCAGCGGAATCAGCTTCTCGGGGAATTGATACGGCCCATAATTGTTACTGCAATTGGTTAGGGTGTAAGGTAAGCGGTAAGTATGCCCATAAGCCCTCACCAGATGATCGCTGGCTGCTTTGGAGGCTGCGTAAGGCGAATTCGGAGCATAAGGGGTATCCTCGCGAAACGGAGGATCGGTGGGAGTCAAAGAACCAAACACCTCATCGGTGGAAATGTGATGAAAGCGGACGTCGGAAGCCGGTGGAGAGCGATCCAGCCAGCTTCTTTTCGCCGCTTCTAAAAGGTTAAACGTG
>Ga0308403_1000112_pt1 | contig 33020 bp, 28 predicted proteins | sample HotsprSampleOSM3_FD_203470 | JGI IMG/M metagenome (GOLD analysis project Ga0308403, IMG submission 203470) | Hot spring phototrophic mat microbial communities from Octopus Spring, Yellowstone National Park, Wyoming, United States - 20060914_OS-M3 ... | reverse complement strand
GTGCCGCTCTACCTTGTGGTGCGCGACCTCGGCTGGCTAGATACCTATCAAGGTTTGATCATTCCGCAGGCAGTGAACGCCTTCAGCATCTTCCTGATGCGTCAGCACTTTTTAACTCTGCCCGATGACTACATCGAAGCAGCGCGACTAGATGGCGCCAGCGAGCTGAGCATCTTGTGGCGAGTCATCCTGCCGATGAGCCGTCCTGCGCTGGCGGCGGTGGCAATTTTCAGCTTTTTGGGCAGCTGGGATAGTTACATTTGGCCCTTGGTGGCGGTCACCAAAGAGAACATGCGCACGCTGCCGCTGGGCTTGGCAGGCTTTTTCGGCGAGTACTCCAGCGAGTATAATCTGGCTCTGGCGGCTGCTTTCGTGATGATGTTGCCTGTGCTGATTGCCTTCATCTTGCTGCAGCGCTACTTTGTGGAAGGGCTGACTCGTTCGGGCTTGAAATGAGCGACTTGTTATATCTGATCGGGCGCGTGGCTTCGGCGCGCAAAGTGCCTGTGCCAGATGGCTTGCGTCTGACGCGCGGCTGGCACGCTTTTCCTATCGTGCCGCACGCCGCGCCGACCTTGCTGCATTGGCATCACGACGGCAATCTCAGCACGGGCGAGCGTCCGCGCTTGCGCTTGAGCGTAGCGCTCGATTCGCGCGAGGAAGCGCTGCTTGAGGCGATCTCGTTGGCGAGCGGACGAGTCGTGGCGCGTTTTGACATTCGATATGCGCACGCTTTTCAGCCGTTTGAGGCGCTGCTCTCAGCGCAAGCTGTGCGCGAAAGCCTGACACAAGGTCTCGGTTTGCGCCTTGTGCAAGGTGAAGCGCCGCTCTGGCTGCTGCACGATCCGCGCGGCGACGCCGAGCCTGCGCTGATGCCGCACATCCTGCTCAGCACCAGCTCGGATCGGCTGCAGGCGTTTCGTTACCGTCTGAACTCGCTCGCCTCGCTGCAATTCTTCGGTTGGCAGGAAGGTTGCGTGCTAGACGGCTTGCTCGATATGGCGGATGTTCGCTTGATCGAGCCTGATCTCGCCTTGCGGACAATCGCTGCGCATTTTGCGCATTTCTTCGATGCCGAAGGCAACCTTGACTACGAAGATGATTTCAGCAAGCCAAGGCGCGATCTGTACGGCATTGAAGCCACATTGCCGTTCGCCGTCTTAGCGCGCACGCAGCCCGATCATCCTGCGCTCAAGATCGCTATTCGCTTTTGGGCATCGGCGCGCGCTGCCAACGGCGTTGTGCAAGATGACGGGATACTCTCAGCGGAAGGCAATTACACGGTCGCCTACCCGATGGCGCAGCTTGGCGTGCTGCAAGACGAGCCAAGCCTTATCGCGAGCGCGCTTGAGCAATTGCGTGCGCGCAAGGCGCTCTTCGATGGCGAAACCTTAGCGTTGCGCCTGCACAGCGACGGCAGGCGCACCTTTGTGAATTGGGCGCGCGCAGCAGCCTGGTATTTGCTCGGTTTGGCGCGCACGCTCGCCATCCTGCCCGATCCGCCCGCCGATCTGCGCGAGGCGTTCGCGCGCGCTGCGCAGTGGGCAGTCCGCCGCCAGAATAAGCAAGGCGTGTGGCACGCTTTTTTGAACGCGCCTGAGGTCGCGCCTGATAACGGCGGCTCGGCTGGCATTGCGGCGGCGCTCGCCATCGGCGTGAAAGCGGGCTTGCTCTCGCCCGCCATGCGCGAGCCTGCAGCGCACACCGCGCAGACGCTCAGCAACGCGCTCACGCCCGATGGTTTCCTGACGGGCATCGCGCAGGTGAACAAAGGCGGCGAAGCGCTTCAGCGCGATGACTACCGCGTCATCTCGCAATTTGGCATGGGCTTATTGGCACAGCTCTACGCGGCACTGGTATGAGCGATGTACGTGCTGGGCGTGGACGGCGGGCAGACTTCGACCAAGTGTGTGCTATTGACGACCGACGGTCGCACGCTTGGCGTAGGCAGTGGCGGCGGCTTGCTGCACTTGGCGGCGGAAGGCGGCGTCGCGCGCTTGAAGGCGAGCCTTGCCGAGGCGATCAGAGCGGCTTTTGCGGCTGCGCAGCTGCCTGTGCAGCCTGTGCGCACCATCGGTCTCGGTTTGACGGGCGTTGAGCGCGCCGATGCGCCAGAGGCGGCGATCGCGCGCGCCGTCGTCTGCGAACTTCTATCGGCAGAGCGCATTTGGCTTGAGAACGACGGCGTAGCGGCGCTCATCGGCGCGCACTTGGGCGCGGCAGGCGCGGTGATCATCAGCGGGACGGGCAGCATTTTGGTCGGTTTGCGCCATGATGGGCAAATTGTGCGCGTCGGCGGCTGGGGCTGGCTGGTCGGCGACGAAGGCAGCGCAGTCGGGCTGGGCAGGGCGGCAGTGCAAGCGGTCTTCCACGCTGCGGACGGCATCGGCGCGCCGACCTTGCTCACAACGCTGCTGCAGAGTCATTTTGAGGTGACGGAAGTGCGCGCGATCAAGCGTTTGATCTATGCGGCGTCGTTCGGCGCGCGCGGTTTCGCGGCGCTCGCGCCATTGGTCGGGCAGGCGGCGGCGCAAGCCGATGACGTGGCGCAAAGCATTTTGACGGAAGGCGCGGCGGCGCTAGCGCAGGCGACGCAGGCGCTTTACAAGGCGATGGACTTCGCTGAGCAGCCGCTGCCTGTTGCGCTGATCGGCGGCGCATGGGAACATGTGGCAGGCTTTCGCGAAGTGTTCGAGCAAGCAGTTCGGAGCCTGCCCGTGCGCCTGACCGAGCCTGCGCTGCCGCCGCTCTACGGCGCAGCGTTAGCCGCGTTGCGCGCTGCCGATGCCAATTGGATGCTCGCCGCGCAAAACATGAAGGCGCGCTGAGCGCTTTTGCAGCCGCTGATCAGCTTTGCTATAAACGCTGTAATAGAAATAATCTTTTTGTGAGGAAGTAGCTGTGAAAGCTCGTTCGCGGGCGCTGCCCGATTTTCCGCCGCTCAGCCTGCTTTTTCCGCAAGGTAAGCGCGTCGCCGCAGCAGCAGAGCCTGCTTGGGCGCGCGATCTGCGCCTTGACGATCTGATCAGCGTCTTCGCAGCCGAGCCGCGCTACGCCGCTTTCATCCGCCAGACGCTCACTGCGCTCACCGCCGATCCTGAAGTCATCGCTTGGCGGCAAGCCGTGCTAGACGATTTTCTGGAGAACGCCGCGCTTGTGCAGACCGTTGAGCAGTTGCTGCCGCGCCTTGCCGAGCTGCGACAAGGGCGCGCGCTGCTCGGTCAGCGGCAACGTCCGCCTTTGCTAGAGACAGCGGATCGCCTTGCCGAACTCGATCTGTTCATCAGCACTGCGCAGCTGCTGCACGATGCTCTGCAAAAAGCGACCTTGCGCGCCGCGGCGCTGCGCACTTTGCGCGATCAGTTAGCGCGCCTGATCGCCGATCCAAATTTCGTCGCGCTGCGCGATGAACTGCCCATGCTGCAGCGTCCATTGCAGAAGTTGGCGAGCCTGACCATCGGCGTGAATCTCGATGCGCAGCTGCAGCCGAGCGCCGCCGTGCTGCTCAGCATCAACGAGCAGCCATTTGGCGAGCCGCGCTCATTTTTGTCCAAGTTGATCGGTCAGCGCGCCGATCCAAACGACGAATCGCCGATTGCGCCGCTGCACACGCTGCCTGAGGAACGTCACTATCGCCTGCTCTCGCCGCTCTTCCAAGATTTGGAGCGCATTGTGAGCAGCGTAGTGCAGCCTGTGGCGCGCTCGCTCAGCAAGTATGTGCGCATCAGCGCGGCGCCGCTCACCAATCTTGAGCAGGAACTCGCTTTTTACCTCTCAGCCGTGCGCCTTGTGCAGCTGCTGCGCGAGCGCGGCATTCCGCTCACACAGCCGCAGGTTATGGCGAGCGAAGCGCGCCTGACGCGCATCGAAGGCTTGATCAGTCTGCACTTGGTCTTGCGGCAGCCGCAGGTTGCGCCTGTGCCGAACGATGTGCAGCTCGACGATCACGGTCGGATCGCCATTCTGACCGGTCCGAACAGCGGCGGCAAGACGACGTACTTGCAAGCGGTCGGCTTGGCGCACGTGCTATTTCAGGCAGGCTTGCCGATTGCGGCGCGCAGCGCACAGCTGAGTCCTGTAGACGCCATTTTCACGCATTTTCCGATGCCAGAGACGCAGCAACAAGGTCGCTTGGCGGAAGAAGCGGCGCGCCTGCGCCATATCTGCCTGCGCGCGACGGCGCACAGCTTGGTCTTGATGAACGAATCGCTCTCAAGCACAGTCGCCAGCGAAGCGACGTACCTTGCGCAAGATGTGCTATGTGGCTTGCGCGCCATCGGCGTGCGCGCCATCTACGCTACACATCTCTTGGACTTGCCTGACCAAATTCCTGAGATGCACGCAGCTGTTGATGGCGCGAGCGCGCTGTTCAGCCTTGTGGCAGGCGTGCGCCTGAACGCGGATGGCGAAGGACAGCCGACTTTTCAAATTCTGCGCGGTATGCCGCACGGACGCGGCTATGCGCGCGAGATCGCGCAACGGCACGGCATCAGTCTGGAGCAAATTCTTGCCGCGCGCGCCGATCTTCACGCCTCGGCGCCTAAATCAGCCGCCGATTGAGCTGACCAAGCGCGGCGCAACGCTTCGGCGCGCGCGCGTATGGCAGGCAGATCGTCGCGCTTCGCCAGTCCTTTCAGGATGAGCGCCATACGATGATTCTTAGCGAGTTTCTCGGCATAGCGCGCTAAGAAGTCCCAGTAGAGCGCGTTAAAAGGACAAGCGCGCTCGCCAACGCGCAAGTTCGGATCGTAATAGCACTGATTGCAGTAGCCGCGCGACATTTTTTTGATGTATGCAGCGCTCGCCACATAAGGCTTGGTCGCCACTTTGCCGCCATCGGCGTACAGGAAGCCGAGGACGTTCGGCTGCATCACCCAGTCGTAAGCGTCAATGTAGACCGACTTGAACCAATCAGTCAGCGCGGCAGGTTCGAGCGCGGCAAGGTTGCCGAAATTCACCAAGAGCATCAGGCGCGGAATGTGATGCGTGTAAGCGTGCTGCCGAACAGTGCGAATGGTCTCGGCAAGGCAGCGCATCGGCGTCTCGCCTGACCAAAAGAACGCCGGCACAGGATTGTGATGGTCGAAGAAGTTGTGCTGCGCGTAGGCAGGCATGTGCAGCCAATAGATGCCGTAGATGAACTCGCGCCAGCCGATGATCTGCCTGATGAAGCCTTCGGCGCTCTGCAGCGGGATGCCGCCGCTATCGAAGGCGCGCTGAGCAGCATCCGCAGCTTGGCGCGGCGTGAGCAAGCCGATGTTCAGCAAAGGCGATAGCACGCTGTGAAACAAGAACGGATCGTCAGCGCTCATCGCGTCTTCCCACGCGCCAAAATTGACCAAGCGCTCTTCAATGAAGCGACTCAGCCACATCTCGGCTTGCGCGTGCGTCGTCGGATAGCGGAATGGCCCAGGCGCGCCAAAAGCGTTCGGAAAATCGCGCCGCACTTCGTCAACCACGCTTTGCGTGAGCGCGTCCGTCGCAATGCTTGGCAAAGGCGGCGCCGCAGGTAAGGTCGCCGCGCCTTGCCGATTTTCCTCATCGAAATTCCAGCGTCCGCCGACGGGCTGCTCGCCGTCCATCAAATAGCCGAGGCGCTGCCGCTGCCAGCGGTAAAAATTCTCTAAGATCAGTTGGCGTTTGCCATGCGCCCATGCCGCAAAAGCAGCGCGCGAGCAGAGGAAAGCAGGATCGTCTGCCACGAAGTGAACGGCGACGCCTTGCGCGGCGAGCTGCTCAGCGCGCCGCCGCATGACCTGATCGGCAGTGTAGTCATGAGGCGGCACGCACTGAATGCGCTCAGGCTGATATTCGGCGATGTGCGCTTTGAGCGCTTCGCCAATGCTCGCTGCACGACGGTAATCTACGACGAAGCCGCGCGCGCGCAATAGCTCAGCGTAATGGCGCATGGCAGATAGGATGAAGATCAGCTTTTGAGCGTGCCAAGTCTTGCCGTGCAAGTTGGACAGGCTCTCGACCATCAAGACGCGATCTGCGCCTTGCAAAGCAGGCTGCTCAGCGTAGAGCTGCGTGCCGAAGATCAGGGCTGTGGTGCCAGGCATAAGTATGTGCCGCTCATCTCATCAACGATAGACAGATCATAGCTGAGACGGCGATCAGTGGCACATTTTTGGCGCATAGGCGCATAAACGACAAAAAACGAGCGCGAAAATTGCTCGTTTTCTGTCGTTACGTGCTTTGGAAAATGCGCAGCTCAGCCTTGACGCTGTTTGTGCTTCGGATCGGCGGAGCAGATCACGTACAGGTAGCCGCGCCGACGCACGAAGCGGCATTTCGCGCACATCTTCCGCACCGATGGTCTGACTTTCATAGCGTCACCTCCGTGCTATCACTACAAGTATACGCTACGCGAAGCCGTTTTGCTATAGCCAAATTGACCATGCGCATGACGCGCAGGACTATTGCGCGCTAGACTTATCTGCACTATACTAAGTTTAATATCTAATAGGATAGATGCTCTAGCCGTTCGTCGCAGTACGCAGTTATTGGGAGATTTTACGCTTGTCAACTTACACGCCGCTTACGTCAATACTCGAATCGTCTAAGCCTTTGCTGATCCTGCATCCAAGCTACCGTAATCGGTACAGGCTTTTGCCTGAACTCTTGGCGCAGCGCGCTGCGCCTATCTACCTGCTTGTGCAGGAGCAAGGCACAACGTGGCAGCAGCTCTGGCAGTTGCTGGCGCAGGCGCTCAGCGAGCAAGCCAACATCGCGCTACCTGAGCTGCCTGCCGATATTTCGGCTGAGGCAGCCGCCAAACACCTTTGCAGTCTGTTAGCTGAGCAGCCGCCGCATATCATCATCATAGATGCTATTGATAATCTGCAGCGCGCTTCATGTAACGCTTTCCTGACTGCACTAACCGATTATTTGCCTGCGCAGAATAAGATTGTTCTGATCGGACGTGCATGGCTACCCGATCTGATCGCTGTGAAAGCGCGCGCCGTCTGCTATCCGACCTCAGAGACGGCAATGCTCTTCGACTACGCCAATTTGCCTGCTAACGGCGGTAGACTGGTGGAAGTCTATGCGCAAGGCAACGGACGCGTTCTAGTGGACGGCGCAGAGATCAGCGCTTGGGAAGGACAGCTGCCGCGCGCGCTCTTCTACTTCTTCGTGGATCGCGGCATTGCCACGCGCGATGAGATTTTCCAGAGCTTTTGGCCCGAGCTATCTGAGCGAGAGGCTACGAATGTCTTTCACGTCACCAAGCGGAAAGTTCACGCGCTGCTCGGCTTCAATCTCATGGTCTATCAGAATGGCTACTATCGCATCGCGCCTGAGATTGACCTGCGCTATGACGTGACGCTCTTCCTGACGCAAATTCAACAGAGCGAAATCGCCGAGACCGAAGAGGCGATCGCGCTGCTGGAAAACGCGGTCAGGCTGTATCGCCAAGACTTTCTGGTCGGCTTGAACGCCGAATGGATCAACGCACGGCGCTCAGCGCTGCGCAATCAGCTGGCGGAAGCCTTCGGCGCGCTAGGGCGGCTCTACGAGCGCGCTGAGCGGCATATCCAAGCTATCAGCGCCTATGAGCGCGCCCTAGCAATTCAGCCTTACCGCGAGGATTGGGCGCGTTCTTTGATAAACCTGTACATCGTGTACAGGCAAGCCAAGCGCGGCATGGTAGTTTTTGAGCGCCTCGAATGCGCTGTGCAAAAGCAGACAGGCAAGGTGAAGCTCGATAAGCGCACGCAAGAGCTGGTCGCTAAGCTGCGGCGCTTGCGCTAGGGATGCGTGTGGAGATGGCGCAACCATGCGCTACAATCTGGGCGTTCTCTGACAGGTTTCCTACAACGGAGCTTTTTCCGATGCCTGAGGCAACGATTCAACGCGAGAAACTCGCGCAAGCCGTCCAAATTTTGCGCGAGCAAGACGTGGACTGTTGGCTGACCTTCGTCCGCGAGACCGAACACAACGCCGATCCTGCGCTGCGCTTGATCTCGAACAGCAATGTGACATGGCACACAGCGCTGATTGTCACGCAGAAAGGCGAGCGCGTCGCGATTGTCGGGCGCTATGAAGTGGAGAACTTCAAGCGCATGGGCTGCTGGGATGACGTGATCGGCTACGATCAGAGCATTCAGCCGGCGCTGCTGAGCGTCCTTGATCGGCTTGCGCCGCGCCAGATCGCGCTGAACTACTCTGAGAGCGATACGGCGGCTGATGGACTTTCGCATGGCATGTTCCTGACGCTACAGCGCTACTTGCAAGGCAAACCTTACGCGCTGATCTCAGCTGAGCGCGTGTTGAATCCGCTGCGCGGACGCAAAACAGCGACCGAGATCGCACGCATTCGCGCCGCTGTGCGCCTGACCGAGCAGATCGTTGACGCGGTGACCGCTACGCTCAAAGTTGGCATGACAGAGCGCCAAATCGCCGATTTCATCCACGCTGAGATGCGACGACATGGCGTTGTGCCATCGTGGGATGCCGGACATTGCCCGACGGTCACTTGCGGCGCCGAGTCGCCGGTTGGGCACGTCTCGCCTTCTGATCAGTACGCTGTGAAAGCAGGCGAGCTGGTGCGAATCGATCTAGGCGTAGTGTTGGACGAGTACATCTCAGACATACAGCGCGTGTGGTATGTTCAGCCGCAAGGCGAGACGGCGATCCCTGAGCCTGTGCGCCATGCGTTCGACTCAGTGCGCGCCGCGATTGAAGCGGCGGCGGCGGCGCTCAAGCCGAACGTGCAAGGCTGGACAGTGGATGAAGCGGCGCGGCGCACAATTGTCGAGCGCGGCTATCCTGAGTATCAACATGCGGTCGGGCATGGCATCGGTCGGACGGTGCATGACGGCGCGACCTTGCTCGGTCCGCGCTGGGAACGCTATGGCAACACACCTTATGGCGTCGTCGAAGCGGGCAATTGCTTCACGCTTGAGCTAGGCGTGCATGTGCCGAACTATGGCTTGGTCAGCCTTGAGGAAGATGTGCTGGTGACCGAGAGCGGCGTCGAGTGGCTCAGCGCGCCGCAAACCGATCTGATCGTGGTCAAGGCGTGAGACGATCACGGCAGGACGCGCTCAACAATTTGACCGCGCGCGCCAAGGACGCCTAAATCCACGCCGTTGAAAGTGACGCGCACGCCTGCCGCATTAGCTGCGCGTAGCGCGATGCGCGTGCCGCGATACTGCAAAACAGTCTGCGGCGCAGGCATTCCTTCATATACGACGGCGTCATCCACGATCACGCGCAGCCAAGTGCGCGCTGTGACCGTGATCTGAATGACGCTCTCGCCGCTGGCAGCCGCCAAGTTCGGATTGGGCAGCGGCGTTGGGCTAGGCAGCACAAATGGCGTCGGCGTGAGCGTTGGCTCGGCGGGCAGATCGGTCGGCACAGGGCTCAAAATTGCGCTGAGCGCGCCATTACTCTGCTCAGCTGAGCTTGCCAAGCCTGCGCCGATGATCGCCGCCGAGCTGATCGCGCCGAGCGAGAGCAGGATCAATAGGACGCCGACGAACGAGCGACGGCGCGCTGTTTGCTCCACAGCAGGGCTATAAACAGGCATGGTCTGCGAAATACGGCGCGGATCGCTGACCGTCTGTGGCGCACGGCGCACGCGGCGACGACGACCGCCGCTGAGCGCGTCTTCCCAGCGCGCCACGTACTCATCGCCATCTAGCTGCAAAAAGCGCGCATAACTGCGCAAAAATCCGCGCGCTTGGACAGGCGATGGCAACGCGGTCGCGTCGCCGCGCTCCAGCGCTTCCAGAAACTTCGCGCGGATTTTGATCGCTCGTTCAACTTCGGGCAGGCTCAGGTCGCGTCGCTCACGCGCAGCGCGCAGTTCACTGCCCAGTGTTTGCAGCTCGGCAGCGTTCGCCAAAGTGGATCACTGCTCAACTTCTTCAGCCGTTTGCGCTTCCTGAGCGGCGCGCTCTGCTTCGCGCGCTGCCAAAAAGGCGGATAGCTCTTCTTCGCGCACTACGATCACGCGCACGACGGGCGAAATTTCGCCCATGCGGATCGGCACGTCGTAGCGCCCTAGCTCGCGGATCGGACGCTCGCTGATGCGACGGCGGTTGATGTCTACGCCTGTCTGTTTGAGAATGGCGTCCTTGATCATCTGGCTGGTGATCGAGCCGTAGAGCTTGTTGTTGCTGCCTGCCTTCATGCCGAAGATGATCTCGATGCCGTCAATTTTGGCAGCGGCTTCACGGATGCGCTCGTTGATCTGGCTGCGATTGGCTTCTGCCTGATGGCGCAGCGATTCCATCTTGGCGAGATTTTCTTTGGTGGCAGGGATGGCGAGCTTGCGCGGAATCAGCCAGTTGCGGGCGAAGCCATCTGCCACTTCCACCACGTCGCCTGCTACGCCATGCTTGTAGATGTACTCGGTCAGGATAACTTTCATGTGGATGCCTTCCAAACGCGGTCGTGCCGTTCATACGGCGTTCAGACGCGCTGCATTGACAAACGAGATTAGCTTTTTACAATAATACCTGAAGGTCAGGCGAGTCTTCAAGGCTGAACTGACCGCTCGTCAACGTTCGGAAGCGCATCGCGCCGTCCCAAAGCACGATCTGCGAGCTGCTCAGCATGTCACTATCCGCTTCGACACGCCATCTGCGAAAGCGCCTGTTGATCGCGCTCACAGCGACCGTGCTGACCGTGCTGACGCTTGAAACTGCTCTGCGTTTGTTCTACGGCGCGCTGCCGGGCAACTTGCCTTATGTCATTCGGCATGTGCGCCTGACGCCATTCTCTGAGAGACGCCTTGTGGATTTGCCCAACACGCCTGACGTTGCTCGCGATCCGTTCGCGGCATGGCTCACACAAGATACGCGTTATGGCAGGCGCGTGAAGCCTGTGCGCGATCTGCCCGTGCAGCTCTCGTCTAGCGTGCAGTTCAAGCTGACCACATACGCATGGTCAGAGACGGGCATGGCATTTCGCACGCCGCTTGAGCAGCACATAGCAGCCGTCGCACTAGGCGACTCGATGACCTTCTGTTGGACGGCGCTTGAAGATTGCTGGGTCACATTGCTCTCGAAAGAATTGGCGCTGCCCATCGCCAATCTGGGCGTGCCCGGCACGGGCAGCTTGAGCCGCGCGCGCGTCTACGCCGATTTCGCTCAAGCGCACGCGCCGAAGTTAGTGCTGTGGCAGTTCCTGCTGAACGATCACTTTGAAGATTATCGAGACGCGCACGCGCTAGAGCGTCCGAGCGGTGACTTCGATGCTTGGCTTGATAATCACTCTGCTTTCTATGCGCTCGTCAAACGCTTGATCGAGCGCGTCAGGCGCGCCGATCCGACGCCGCAGACAGCCGATCTCAACCTAGTGACCGAGCGCGGCATCACGCTCAATGTCGCCTCTGAGTGGCTGAAGGCTTGGGACGAATCGGCGTACGCGGAAGGTCGCCAGCTTGGTCTGACCGCCATGCGCGAGACTCAAGCGGCTGTGCAGCAGCACAGCGGCGCATTCGTGCTGATCATCCTGCCAACTGCGGAAGAACTCTATCGCGAGATTTTTGAGCAGCACGCGGCAGATGAGCCGAGCGCAGGTCTGGCGCGCCTCGAGAATGCGCGCGCAGAGCTGCGCGCTTTCTGCGAGCAAGCGCAGCTCATCTGCTTCGATGCCTACGATGCGCTGCGCGAGCAGGCTTACGCGCAAGCGCTGATCTACCCTGACGATAAGCATTTCAACGCGGCAGGCAATCGCCTTTTGGCGGCTGCCGTCGCCGATTTTCTGCGTCAAAATGATCTGCTCCAAGCGAGGCAGTGAGTGAAGCGCCTGCTCAGCCGATTGGCGATCATCATCCTCAGCGTCATCTTCGCCATACTCTTGTTGGAAGTCGCCATTCGCTTGTCATACAGCGCGCTGCCCAGCGCACTGCAGATCGCGCTACGCTTTGTGCATCAGACGCCGTTCACTGAAGCGCGACTGGCGCCACTGCCGCTGTGGCAAGAAGATATGACCTATCAAATGGTCGTGACGCCTGAAGCGCGCAATGTGGAGCAGGTCGGCAGTTTGAGCGTGCGCTTTCGCGTCAATACCTACGCATGGTGGAACGGTCACATCGGCTTTCGCACGCCGCCGCCTGAAGATGGCGATGTGAAAGCCGTGGCGCTAGGCGACTCGCACACTTTTTGTTTCACAGACGAGCAGGATTGCTGGGTGAACTTGCTCTCAGCGCGGCTGGGCGTGCCAATTGCCAACTTAGGGCAGCCCGTCACAGGCTCAGAGAGCCACGCGCGGCGTTATTACAGCTTTGTGGCGAATCCTGCGCTCGGCTTGCGGCAGCCGCGCTTAGTGCTATGGCAATTCTTTGGCAATGACTACAACGACGATTATGGCTTAGCAGTTTTGAACGGCACAGCGCGCACGCCGCCGAACGTCGCGCCGCCTGCGCCTGCCGAGTTGCCGCTGGCAGCTTGGCTACGCCAATATTCAGCCGTCTTCGCGCTCTTGCAGGCGCTCGCGCGCGCCGACGATCCGCAGATGACGTTGTTCGTCGATCCGTATCGCGTCACGGCAGGACGAGTGGACATCGCTTTCGGCAGACCGTACCTTGCCGAAGCCTTCGATATGCGCCAAGCGCGCAACCTTGAAGGCGAAGCGCTCTCGCAGGCTGCCATCCTGCGCACACGCAACTTGGTTGAAGCGAATGGCGGACGTTTTGTCGTGATCCTGATGCCGACCAAAGAAGAAGTCTATCGCCATTTGACCGAGCCGTATCTCGGCGCGGCGTATCTCGACCAGTTGGCGGCGCCGCGCCTGCGCTTGCTCACATTTTGCGCCGCTGAGCGCCTGACCTGCCTCGACCTGACGCCTGCGCTCAGCGCGCGCGCTCAGCAGGATCAGCAGCTCTTCTTCGGCGATGACATCCATCTCAACGCGCTTGGCAATCGCGCTGTGGCTGAGATCGTCGCCGATTTCCTAGCACAAGACTAGTCGCTCAGCTCAGCGCTCGGCAGATAGATGGTGAAGGTTGTGCGCTCAGCGTCGCTCTCCACTTGAATTTGTCCGCCGTGCGCTGCGATGATACTGTGGCTGATCGCCAAGCCAAGACCGGTGCCGTTAGGCTTGGTGCTGAAGAACGGATCGAAAATTTGGCGGATGTGATCAGACGGAATGCCGACGCCAGTGTCTGAGACGCTCAGTTTGAGACACGGCGATGCATTGCAGAAGCCGTCAGCCGTCGTGATGGTCAACGTGCCGCCGCTCGGCATGGCGTCCATCGCGTTGATGACGAGATTGAGCAACACTTGTTTCAGTTGATCGGCGTTGCCTCTCACCTGCCGTCGCGCCTCAAGGCTCAGCGCGACCTGAATGCGCGCTTGTTCAAGCTGCTTGCGCGCCAATGCCAGCACTTCGTGAACGATGTCGTTCACGCCGAATGCGGCGAAGGTCGAGCGCGCAGGACGCGCGAAATCAAGCAGACTGCTGACAATGCGTTTGATGCGTTGCACGTCGCCCATGGCGAACTCGATCAATTCGCGGTCAACAGGTCGCCCTTGCTCAATGTCTTCGAGCATCAGCTCAAGATTGGTCAGCAACGGCTGCAGCGGATTGTTGATCTCGTGCGCGATGCCTGCCGCCAGCGTGCCGAGCGCCGCCAGTTTATCGGCGCGCATCAGCTGCTGCTCAGCTTTTTTCAGCGCTTCAGTGCGCGCCTGCACCATTGCTTCAAGGTTCGTGGCATGTTCCTGCAGCGCGCTGTAGAGCTGCGCGTTGTGAATGGCGAGCGCCGCCTGCGAAGCGACTGTTTCCAGCAAGCGCAGATCGTCAGCTGAGAACTGACCTGTTTTTTGACTAGCGACGGCAAGCGCGCCAATCGGACGCGCTTGGTAGATCAACGGCACGGCGATGCCTGAGCGAATGTCGTCCGCTTCGAACAAAGCGCTCAGCTCAGGCGTCAGCTGACGCATATCCTCGATCAAGACAGGCTTGCTGTGCTTGTTGAGATAAAGCGGCAGCCATGTTTGCACAAGCGTTGCGACATGGCGCAGCGGCTGACCGCAAGCGCGCCAAAAAGCAGGCGCGTCTTCAGCGCTCAAGAGCATCAAGATCGCCGCGTCCGCTTTTAGATGCTTGCAGAGCGCGTCCAGCAGATACTCCGAGAGTTCAGGCAAGGCGAGCGCGCGCACCAATTGCGCGCCAATGCGGGTGAGAATTTCTAACTGTGCATTGCGGCGGTGTAGCGTATCTTCCAGTTGGCGCGCCTTGATCTTGCTGCGCGCACGCGCGATCAGCTCGCTTGCATTGAACGGCTTCACAATGTAGTCATCCACACCCAGTCCTAAGCCGCGCGTCACATCGGATGCATCGCGCGCCGCCGCCGTCACCACGATGATCGGAATGCGCACCGTGCGCGAGTCCTCGCGCAGCGAGCGCACCGCCTCAAAGCCGTCCATCACAGGCATTTGAATGTCCATCAACACCAGATCGGGCAGCAATTCACAGGCTTTGTGCAGCGCTTCACTGCCATCGGACGCTTCTTCGACGCGAAAACCTTCGCGCTCCAGCAGACGCCGCAAAAGCAAGCGCGCATGTTGATTATCGTCTGTGATCAGGACGAGCGGCTGCGCATTACTGTTCATAGGTCAAGATTAATCGCCTTTCGTCTCGACCTCTTCTGGCTCGTCGAGGATCGGCAAGCCGATATCGAACAGTGTCGAGAGCGGCAGGCTGAAGTCAGGCAACAGCGCTGCGCTCTCTAGCGCGTCGCCTATATTGAGCTGTTTGACGCGCATGTCGCTCTCGCCGCTCGGATCGGGAAAGCATAGGTCAGCGCGGCGCTCGCTCGGATAGATCAGCCAAACTTCGCGGACGCCGAGCGCTAAATAGCGCGCTGCCTTGCGCTGCATCGCCGTGACCGAGTCGGAAGGCGAGACGACCTCAATCGCCAGATCAGGCGCCAGCTGAAAGAAGCCGCGCTTGCGCACGCCTTGCAACCTATCTTTGGCGATGAAGGCTGCATCGGGCACGAGCAGGTCAACAGGCGAGAGCTGAAAGCCGCCATCAGCGCCAGTGACAACGCCAAGACCGTGCTCGCGGACGAACGTGCGCAAATACGTCACAATCTCAACGCCGATGATGGTCGGCAGCTGGCTGGCAGGCGTCATCTCGCAGAGTTCTCCATTCAGCAGCTCAAGGCGCTTGTGCGCGTTCTCAGGCAGCGCCAAGAGCGCTTCAAAATCGGCGACGGTCATCTTCTCACGCGCGATCATCGGTCGCTTCCTCATCTAACTCATCAAGAATCGGCAAGCCGATATCGAACAACGTCGCGAGCGGCAAGCTGAAATTGGGCAGCAACGCTGCGCTCTCTAGCGCGTCGCCTATATTGAGCTGTTTGACGCGCATGTCGCTCTCGCCGCTCGGATCGGGAAAGCATAGGTCAGCGCGGCGCTCGCTCGGATAGATCAGCCAGACCTCGCGGACGCCGAGCGCCAAATAGCGCGCTGCCTTGCGCTGCATCGCTGTGACCGAGTCGGAAGGCGAGACGACTTCAATCGCCAGATCGGGCGCCAGCTGAAAGAAGCCGCGCTTGCGCACGCCTTGTAACCTATCTCTGGCGATGAAGGCTGCATCGGGCATGAGCAGGTCAACAGGCGAGAGCTGAAAGCCATTTTCGGGACTGGTGAGCAAGCCGAGCTTGTTTTCCTCGATGAAAAGCTGCAATCGTGCGCTCAGGCGGACAGTGACCACGCCCGATAGTTCACTGGCAGGCGTCATCTCGCAAAGTTCTCCATTCAGCAGCTCAAGGCGCTTGTGCGCGTTCTCAGGCAGCGCCAAGAGCGCTTCAAAATCGGCGACGGTCATCTTCTCACGTGCGATCATCGGTTCATTCCCTCAACATGCTTCCGTCGAGAGCTGCAGGCGCGCACAAATCTGATCAGCCAGCGTCTTGAAATCGCGATAAGCGTTTTGAACAGCCTGCATGTGCGAGCCGAGCGCGCCGTCAGCAGGTTTCAGTTTGAACATTGGCTTGCGCGCTTCCTGCGCCATCGGCACCAGACTTTGATAGTGCTTGATGATGGCGAGACGATTCGGATCGTCCTGAATCGAGTCAGATGGCTCGCTCTGATCGAGTACGAATCTGGCATAATCCTTAGGGATGCGGCTGATCCACTGTTCATAAGCGCGAATCGGACGATCTAAACGCATGATCGGCTGCATCACGACATAGCCAATCGGCGTGATGTTACCTTTTGGCAAGAGCAAGTCAGGATCAGGATTGCGCGGCAAGCGCTCCTGCCATTCGCCGCGCCACGCGCGCAGACGCGGTCCGAGATTGCGCAAGCCTTGCAACGAGAATAGATCAGGCGCTAGTGGCACAACGACATAATCAGAGGCGATCAGCGCAGCGCGATTGATCGAGCCTAGGTTCGGACCGAGGTCAACCAGCACGAAAGCTGCTTCGAAGGCTTCAGCGCCTTTCTGCATCACGCGCCAAAACGCGGATTGCACGCGAAAAGCGCGTTCATCGCGGTCAAGGCATTTTGCCCAGTCGCTCGCCAAGTTATCTTCAAAGATGGAGAGCTGCAAATCGCCTGCCAGCAGACCGATCTTCTCATCCACTTCTTCAATATACGGCACAACAACATCGCCTGTGCCGCGCCGCAGCGGATTGATCGCGCCGTACAGAGTCTTGGCAACTTCGCTTTCTGACTCATGCCACAACAGCTCGATCAGACGTTCTTCTTCAAGGAAGATAGCGGTCAAGTTTGCCTGCGGATCGAGATCGGCAGCCAACACGCGCTTGCCCTGCTCAGCGTACATCCACGCCAAGTGGTAGATGAGCGACGTCTTGCCGACGCCGCCTTTGTTGTTGAAGAACGCGATCACAGGCACGCTCATGGGCGTCTCCTGAGAATAACTCTCACAAAGCCTTCGACGTCGCCCAGCTCAAAAGGCGGATTGCCGTTTTGCTCAAGCGCAGAGCGCGCACGCCTCAGCCCGACGCCAAACTGCTGGACGATGCCCAGCCGTCTCATCATTTCTGCCAAATTCTGGTTGCGGTAATCCGTCGCGCCACTCCCGAAGTTCTCAGGCGTGACCTTGCCGTACAAGCCGCCCAGACTGGTGATCTCAACGCGATCGTCAAACCACTCCACGCGCACAGGCGCATTTGTGTTTTCATAATCCCTGTGAAGCAATGCGTTGATCGCGATTTGCCGTAAGGCTTCCTCAGGATAGTCGCTGATCCGCCTCTCGTACAGATCGCTCAGATCGAGCGCAGTGCTAATGTTGAGCCGAAGCAGGACGTTGAGACGCTCGGCTATCTCTGAGATGACGCCTGTGATGCGCTGAGAAGTCTTGATCAGGTCAACGTCCATGCCGTCGTAGCGCACAAACTGCACATAAGCGCCCGGCAAAAAGCGCTGTGGCTCCTTGCCACATACGAGGATGCCGAGCGTGGTCGGCTGATGTGGTGCATCGTAAGTGGCAAAGCGCAGGGAAGCCAACTGGTGCACCAGTGAACGATCATTTTCCGCAAGCACCTCTTGCGGAAAAAGGACAGGCAATAGCCTTCTCTGGAATAGATCGAGATCGAGGTCGTCGAGCTGCGCAAAAGGCACTGGACGGATATCGAGTGGCAAATTATTGGCGCGCTGTCGTTCGAGCAGACGGCGTTCGTGTTCGGCGCTGGCGAGCTGCGTGGTCGTGCCAATTCGCACGTAAATGCGCGTCTCGAAGCGGATAGGCGGCTGAATGGCAGGATAGACGAGCAGCACGATCACTCTGGCGCCGCTGAACTCGCGCACAGAGACTTCAAGGCTGGGAAAAGGCAACAATTTGCCTTCGCCTGCCATATTGCTCAGCTCTGTCAAGTCGCTGTCGCTGATCTCTAGGTTGCTGAAGCTGCCGTCATCTTTCACGCCGATGAAAATGACGCCGGGCTGTTTGTGATTGGGCAAGTCGTTGGCAAATGCGCAGATCGTCGCACGCAATTTATCGCGGTCGCGCGGCAGCTTTTCCTTGAACTCCACTCGATCCGACTCGCCGCTGCGCAGCAGCGCCAGAAGCGCCTCATCGCTCAGCATGTATTGCTTGCTCCTGTGCGATATATGCTGCCAAGTCGCGCAAGGCACGCTCGCTATAGGCGGCGGCGCGCTCACGCTTGCCGCGCGGCGGATCGTCTAGCGGCGGCAGGATGCCATAATTCGCCTTCATCGGCTCAAAGTTGCTCGGCTCAGCGTGCGTGACGTACCAACACAACGCACCGAGCATGGTCGTTTGCGGCAAGACGAGCAGTGGCTCGCCTTTGAGCAAGCGCGCCGCGTTCACGCCTGCCAGCCAGCCTGTGCCGATATTGCCGACGTAGCCTTCCACGCCTGTGATCTGCCCTGCGAAGAACAGATCATCGCGCTGACGGAATTGCAGGGTCGGCTTGAGCAGGCGCGGCGCGTTGATATATGTGTTGCGATGCATCTGACCGTGCCGCAGGAACTCGGCACTGCCCAAGCCGGGAATCATGCGGAAGACGCGCTCTTGTTCGCTCCACTTCAAATTGGTCTGGAAGCCGACCATGTTGTAGAGCGTGCCGACGATGTTATCTTGCCGCAACTGAACTACAGCGTACGGTCGCTTGCCTGTGCGCGGATCGCGCAAGCCGATTGGACGCATCGGACCGAAGGCGAGCGCGTCGCGTCCACGTTTGGCGAGCTGCTCAATCGGCAGGCACATCTCAAAAAATCTTGGGTCTTCGCGCTCAAAGTCGTGCAGCGGATAGGTCTCAGCGCCTAGTAGCGCGTCCACGAATGCCTCGTATTCCTCGCGATTGAGCGGACAATTGATGTAATCGCCCGCTTCGTCTTGTCCGCGTCCGTAGCGGCTGGCGCGGAAAGCGACGCGCATATCAATCGTGCGCGCGTCTACGATTGGCGAGATGGCATCGTAGAAATAGAGCGAGTCGCCGCCGATCAGCCGTCCGATATCGGCAGAGAGCGCTTCAGAGGTGAGCGGTCCGGACGCGATCACGCATGGCTGTTCAGGCACGTGCGTCACTTCCTCGCGGATCAGACGAATGCGCGGATGACTCTGAATAGCGGTGCTGATCGCCTCAGAGAAAGCCTGCCGATCGACTGCTAATGCGCCGCCGGCTGGCACTGCCGCTTGATCGGCGCAGCGCAGCAAGAGCGCGTTCAGAGCGCGCAGCTCGTTTTTCAGCAAGCCTTGCGCGCGGTCGGGCAGATTTGAGCCGAGCGAGTTGCTGCAAACCAGCTCTGCCAGCTGATCCGTGCGATGAGCAGGCGTGCTGCGCTGCGGACGCATCTCATAGAGCGCGACGCGCAAGCCGCGCTCTGCCGCTTGGAAAGCTGCTTCACAGCCTGCCAAGCCGCCGCCGATCACGATCAAATCAGGCGCCCAAGTTGCCATACAGTCTCTCACTCCAACACACTCATCTCAATTTTAACGGCAAGCGCGCTATAAAGATATGTAGAAATTCCGCCGCAGCGCTATAATGCATCTTTGCGGCGCATTTGATGAGGATATTTTGACATGCGCGTCCTTGAGCATCGTCGGCACAGCATCCGCACCAAGCCATCGCCGCACTTGAATCAAGACGGCGTCAGCCTTGCGCGGCGCGTTGGCGAGCGCATGGGCAGTTTCGCCTTCGTGGTCACCAGCAGCTTGCCGCGCGCTTACGAGACCGCGATCGCGATGGGCTACGCTGTGCATGAGCAGCGCGAGCAGCTGGCGCACATGCCTGAGTCGGTCGATCGTGAGCTGCGCTATCCGATGACGTTCGCCGCTTATATGGCAGTTGTTCGGCGCGGCGGCGCGGCAGCGCGTTACGCGATTGAGCAAGCCGCGTTGCTGCGCGAGCTGGTGGAGCGCGTGCGCGAAGGCGAGTCCGTGCTGGTCATCTCGCACGGCGCGATCATCGAGCTGGGCGCGGTCGGTGCGCTGCCCGACGCCGATCTGAGCGATTGGAATGGCGAGATCGGCTATTGCGAAGGCGTGCGCTTGTTTTACGAGCAAGGCGCGTTTGTGCGCGGCGAAGTGTTGCGCGTCAGCTAACCGAGCGCGACGACGAAGGCGATGGCGTGCGTCTCAGTGTGGCTCAAACTGACTTCCCACGTGGCGAGCTGCAATTGGCGCGCTAGGGCGGCGGCAGCGCCGTGCAACCTGAGGATCGGTCTACCGCGTGCATCGCAGTCTACCTCTAAATCTACCCAGCGCACTTCGCCAATGCCTGTGCCGAGCGCCTTGGCAGCTGCTTCTTTGGCGGCAAAACGCGCGGCAAGGCGCTGCGGCTGCTCAGCGCAGATTTGGCGCTCACGGGCAGTGAAGAAGCGCGCGTAAAAGCGCTCGCCGTGCCGTGCCAAGGCGCGCTGCACGCGCTCGACTTCGATCATATCCACGCCGATGCGCAGCACGATGTCCGCTCAGGTCAGCAGGAATTCTTCTTCGCGCGGCTTGGGCAGCAGATGCTCTGGAATTGGCTCGACGCGCGCCTCAACATAACGGAAGCGCGCCTTGATGCCGCGCTTATCGTTCCCTTTCTCTTCGCGCTTCTCGACGAGCGTGATGCGCAAGTTGAGCGTTGGCAAAGTGTAGCGCGTGTGCCATTCATCGCCAACCGCGACGCGGAAAATATCGAGGCGGCACTTCGGATCGAGATTGCGCACGTGCCATTTGGCGCGGTTGAAGCGCATCTTGGCAAGCCGCTTCGCCAGCTCGTCTATCTCGTACTGACCCATGATCACAGGCATAGTTCAGCGCTCCATCACTGTGAGTGCATAGAAATCGAGCGTAATTGTAGCACGTTCAGCGCGTTTTAGCGCGTCTGCGTGATTTTTGTCAGGTTGCGCGGCGCGTCTAGCGCGTTGCCTTTCACAGCTGCCACGTGCATCGCCAAAAATTGCCCCGCGATGACCGCTACAATCGGCGAGAGCCATTCCGGCACGTCTGGCGGCAGCGGCAGCGGCAAGTGCGCCAAGGCGAGCGCCTCAGAATTGGCGCTGATGACAGTCAGATCGGCGCCGCGCTCGCGCATATCGCGCGCCAATGCCAGCATATCGGGCAGCGCCGCGCCATCGGGCATGACTGCGATGATCGGAAAATCTTCTTCGATCATCGCCTTCGGTCCGTGCCGAAAGTCGGCGCTGCTGTACGGCTCGGCAATGACGTAGGTCAGCTCTTTGATCTTGAGCGCGATCTCGAACGCAGTCGCGTAGTTGTAGCCGCGACCAAGCACTACGCAGTGCGACATGAAACGGAAGCGCTCAGCGCGCTCGGCGAGGACAGGCGCGATTTGCAAGGCGCGCGCCATCAGGTCGGGCAGGCGGCGCAGATCGGCGAGGAGCGCGGCATTCTGCGACCAATGCGCAGCGAGCAAGGCGAAGGCGGTCAGTTGCGCAGTGTAGGTCTTGGTGGCTGCCACGCTGCGCTCAAGATCGGCGCTCAGATCGAGATGGTAATCTGCCTGCTTCGCCATAGGCGACTCAAGCGCATTGGTGATGGCGACCGTCGGCACGCCTTGCGCCGCAGCATCTTTCAGCACCTGCAAAACATCGGCGGCTTGTCCTGATTGTGAGACGCCGATCACGACAGCGTGCCGATAGCGCGGCGGACTGTGATAGAGCGTGCTGATCGAAGGCGCAGCGAGCGTCACAGGCAGACCGAGATGGATGCCGAACAGGTATTGTGCGTAACGCGCAGCGTTATCGGATGAGCCGCGCGCCGCGAGGACAACGTGGCTCGGATCGGCGGCGCGCAACGCAGCCGCGACCTGCGCAAAGTGCGTCTGATCGAGCAGGCGCGCTACTACGTCAGGTTGCTGATGAATTTCCTGCGCTAGGATGGAGTCGGCGACGTCGGTCATGCGGCGTCTCGCAAGCGGCAAGCGCTGGTGCGGGAGACGGGAGTCGAACCCGTATGAGTTGCCTCCTCAGTTTTTAAGACTGATGCGTATACCATTCCGCCACTCCCGCGTTTGCGCCTTCAAGTATAACCTGAAGCGCGCCTTGTGACAATGTTGGAAAGAATCCGCTTGAGCGCCTTATGTTAGAATCTACCGATCGATTTCTTCACAGATCACGGCACAACTCGTCTGAAGTTGTCTCAAGCTCAGTGCCCTATTGATCGGCTTTTGAAGCGTTGTGCGCTCGGACTGAGCCGCTGCCGTTCCAGAATAGCGCGTATTTCTCATCAAGCGCAGTGCCAAAGCCGAGCCCTTCGAAGAATTCTGGCGTGGACGTGACGACCAGCACTTGGCGGATGCCTAAGGCTTGAGCAGTCTCAGTGGCGACCTTGACCAGCGCTGCGCCATAGCCTTTGCCGCGCGCGCGCTCCGAGACCACAAGCGAGCGCAGCTCTGCGATCTTGCGGCTGTAAATCTCTAGGCAGCATGTGCCAACGATCTCGCCATCCTCAACAGCGACCCACCACGTTGGCAGCAGCTCGCGAATCTCTTCATCTGTGCGCGGCAACACTTTATCGAGATTCGCGTTGATCAGGCGCTGAATGGCAGGGATATCCTGCTCAGTCGCAAGGCGCACGCCGCTCAGCGCAATGTGATTCGAGCTAGGAAGCGGTTGCATGTGAACTATGGCTGCCAGCTGGCGCGGTAAGCGCGCACGTCAGTCTTGCCGCCTTCAAGGTAGCGGCGCACAGCTTCAACAGGCGCTGTGGCGCGATATAGAATGACGGCTGAGTCGGCGCAATCAGTCACGGTCAGTTGAACTGCTTTCATAGAGTCGCCAACAGTTGCCACATGCTCAGCGGCGATCTCCATCGCTTCATATACGCGATTTTGCAGCGCTCTGCCAGAGCTGCCACAGACTGTCAGGCGGAAAACATCGCCGTCGCGCTCAGCAGCCGCGCCTGCGAAGCCGCTCGCGGCGAGTCCTTGTTGCGCGTTGCGCAACGCCTGCGTAACAGGATCGGGCGCGAGCGCTGGCGCTAACACAGCCACCAGCGCGCCAATGGCAATCACGACGACCAACAGGCTGAAGATCGCCCAGATCGGCGAGCGTCTATTGGCGCGCCGCTCAGCGGCGTACGGATCGTAGGCAGGCACCTCAGGCGCAAGGCGTTGCGGCTTGGGACGCCGCTCGCGCGCAGGCTCAGCAGCAGCAGCTGGTGCAAGCACAGGCTCGCTGTGAGCTTCCTCAAAAGTGGTCGGCTCTTCCTTACGGCGTCGGCGTCTGCCGCGCGGCTTCTCTTCCTGCTGCGCAATCTGACCGACAAAAGCAGGCTCGCCGCTGAAGATAGCGTCCAGCTCAGCTTCAACACTTGGCGCAGCAGGCGCGGACGACTCAGCCGCAGGCTCAGTTTGCTCAGGCGCAGGCGCAGGCGCTTCGCTGAAGAATGCATCCATCTCGGCGGTCGGCTCGGCGAAGTCAGGCAATGGCTCGCTCTGAGCGCTGAAATCGAACGTGCTAGATTGCGCAGGATCGAACTGGGCGTAAGCAGATGTTTCAGCAGCTGGCGGCTCAACTTCTGCGCCGAAGAAGGCTTTCAAATCTTGCTCTTCAGCAGCGGTGATCGGCACGCCCATGCGCGCTCTGCCGCCGAAGAGCGCATCGAGGTCAACTTCTTGCGCATCGTCAGTTTGCGGCACCGACCACGCTGTCACGCCGAAATCTTCTTCAGTCCGCGCAGGGCGCGCGCTCGGCAACTCGGCAGCAGGTGACTGCGCCAGCAGATCGTCAATGTTGAAATCGCCCATGTCGAAGGTGGTTTGCTCAGGCGCCAAAGCAGGATACTCTGCGATCAGCTGATTGTAGGCTTCGCGCGCTTCGGCGTGGTCAGGGCGCAGACGCAGCACGTTGCTCAGCGCTTCTGCTGCATCAGCAGGCTCGCTGACGGCGTTCGCCATCAGCCACCAGGCATCCGCGTTGTCAGGATTATCCCTGAGGACGCGCCGCAAGATGGTGATCGCTTCGTCAAGCCGCTCTTGCTGAATGTAAGCGTATGCTTGCTTCAGTTGATTGCGCGTTTCGTTCGCCATGCGCCGAGCCTTTCTTCCGCACGCTATTTGATGAGCGCCGCTCCTATTTTGTCATTATAGTGAGGCGCGGCACTTTGCGCAAACTGTCAATCGGGCAAGGCGCGCCATGCTGCCATAGCGAGCAACTGACCGCCAATACGCGCCGCGACCTGCGCATCGTCCGCCGCCTCGACGATGACTGCAATCGCCAATGCGCGACCGTCGGGCAAGTCCACGAAGCCGATCAGCCAGCTATTCTGGCTCGCGCCTGAAAATGCCTGACTGGCGTGTGCGTAGAGCATCACCTCAGGCGGAAAGTTGAATTGCGCCGCCGCTTGCGCGCTGCCGATCAGCACAGCTTCGCGCAATGCAGCGCGCATACGCCCTGCCGCTTCGCGAGTCATGGCAGCGCGTTCCAGCGCAGCGCGTGGCAGGACTTCCCACGTCTCAGAGTCGGGTGCGCGCAGCGCCTCGGCAATGTAAGGCGTCACCACATTGCCATAGTTGGCGATGCCGCTCGCCACAAGCGCCATTTGCAATGGCGTGGCACGCAAATCGCCTTGACCGAGACCAGCGCGCAACCGATCTGACGGATCGCGCAGCGCGTCGAGCGGCGTGCTGCGCAGCTCAGGCGCTGTTGGATAGCCGTTCAGACGCGGCGCGCTCAGCAGACCAAAGGCGCTGATTTTCTCTTGAACTTCGGCAGGATATTGGACGGCGAACTCGGCGAACAAGTTTGGGCAGCTGCGCGCCAGAGCGCTTTGCAGGCTCTCAATCGGCAGCGGCGACTCTACAAGGCAGCGCGCCGTGAAGTCATCGAGCGCGACAGGCAATGCAGCCGAGTCAAACATCTGCGGTTGCAAGGCAGGATTCGCCAACATGGCTGAGTAGATCACGAGCTGCAACGCGCCGCCCATCTGATACGTGCCTTGCAAGGCGCGGTTGAGCAGCGGCGCGCGTGGATCGCTGCGCAGGCGCTCCCAATCGGCGTCCAGCGTGTTCGGATCGTAGAGCGGCGCGCTGTAGAGCGTCCAGACGGCGCCGCTCGGCACTTCCAGCAACACGAGCGCGCCACTGGATGTGCCAAAGGCTTCTGCAGCTGCCGCTTGCAAGCTCGCATCTATCGTCAGGCGCAAATCGTCGCCGCGCGGCGAGCGATTGAGCAACTCGCCAAACACAGCCGACCATAAGTCCATGCGCGCCGCGCCGCGCAAGGCGCGATCGAAGGCGAATTCTGCGCCGCTGCTACCGTAGATCAAGCTGTAATAGCCTGTCGCGCTGAATGCGGACGCCTGTGGATAGACGCGCCGCTGCGCCATTCTGCCTGAAGGCAAGCGCACAGTCGGCTCTGAGCGCGCTAAGACGATCTGATTGCGATCTAGGATGCTGCCGCGCAGGATGGCGCGCTCGTCCTCAATGCGACGCGGATTGTCGGCGCGCGCACGCAATGTATCGCGCTCAATGGCGCTCCAGTAGGTCAGGTTGAGCGCGACGATCAGAAAAGCGATCAGGCTGCCAACAGCGATATTCTGAATGCGTCCGCTCATAGCGCGTCCCTAGCGGCAGCGCGCCGTTGAAACAAAGCGCAAGCTGCCATCTTCCGTCACAAGCGCTGCCGTCTGTGCCTGCGCATTCCAATCGAGCGCCGCGATTGGCGCCGTAAGCACAATCTCGCCATATGACACACTGTCCGTGAAGCACAACAAGCGCCGAGCCAGCAAGACGAGCACTTGTGAGCCGTCCATATGCCACACGGCGCGCCGAACAGCCTCGCTTTCGCTCAGCGGCAGATAGAGCGGCGAGTAGCGTTGCCTAGTTGGCTGCCAAGTGAACACTTCAAAAAGCGTGACGACGCCGATCTGATCGGCAACGCGCTGCAAAGCGGATGGCGGACGCAGCTCAGCAGCGTAGCGCTGCTTCAGCGCGCCTGAAGCATGATGAATCGCCAAAAAGCCTTGCTCATACGCGCCGCGCACAGCGCCGCCAACTGCTAAGTCGTCTGCGCGCCACGCCAGCGCAGTCACAACGCCTTCAGCCGACCACGCAAAACTGACCGAGAGCGGCTCGACCTGCCACACGCGCACGCGATCGTCGGCAGCGCTAGCGAGCGCCGTGCCATTCGCGTGCCATGCCACAGCGCGGATAGCTGCGCTGTCCGCCTTGCTGCATTCTTGCGTGAAATGCACAGCCGACCACAAGCATAGCCTGCCGTCCGCGTCGCCTGTGGCGAGCAAGGCGCCTTCAGGTTGCCACGCCAGTGCGGTCAGCGCAGCGCTTCCGTTGCCCAAGACCGCCAAGAGCGCCTGTGTGCGCGCATCGTAGAGATGCACCTGCGTTTGCGCGCTGAGCGCGATCACGCCTAGCGTAGCGTTCCACGCTAAAAGCGATTGCGCTTTGGCGCGCCCTGCCGTGCTGTCGCTCAGCAAGGCGCTGAGCAGGATGAGCGCGCTAATCCATCTCATAGCCGCCATCAATGTTGAGCGCTTGTCCTGTCAGGTAATCCGACTCAGGCGCGCATAAAAAGGCTACGACGTGCGCTACATCTTGGCAGGTCGCGGCGCGGCGCAGCGGCACTTTTTCGTCAACGCGCTGCTGCAACCAAGCGCCTTTTGGCAAGCCGCGCCGTTGCTGACCTTCCACAAGGTCTATGTAGTCCCACATCGGCGTTTGAACCAAGCCAGGACACACAGCGTTCACGTTGATGTTGTAAGGCGCAAGGCGCAAGGCAGCGCTCTGCGTGATGCTGATGACCGCCGCCTTTGAAGCGGCATATTGCGGCGCGTTGGCTCTGCCGCGCCGTCCCGTGACCGAAGAGATGTTAACGATCTTGCCGAAGCTGCGCGGCGCGCGCCCTGCCGCTTTGATCGCCTCTGGCACTTGCGCGATCATCTGCGCTGCCACGCGCTGCAAGGTGAAGAACAAGCCTTCCACGTTTGTATGCATCAACCAGCGCCACTGCTCAGGCGTGATCTCCATCAAATCCACGCGCTCATTGACGCCTGCGTTATTGATCAGGATGTCAACGCGACCGAAATGCGCGGCGACCGCTGCGACCATATCGCGCACTGCCGCATGATCGCCGACGTCCAGAGCGTACACTTGCGCTTGGACGCCGAATGTGCGCACTTTCTCAGCCGTGCGCTCAGCCGTCTCAGGATTGATCTCAGCGATGACGATGTGTGCGCCTTGTTCGGCGAAGTGTAGTGCGATTGCCTCGCCAATGCCCTGCCCAGCGCCTGTGACAATCGCCACTTTGTCTTGAAAACGCTTGTTCATCTGCTTTCCAATCGCGGCGCGAGCAAAAGATTGCTAGTCGTCCGCGTCCGCTGTCTCAGCGCTCGATCCATCGCCGTCCAGTCGCAGCCATGTGCGCCCGACTCTGAAGAGCGTATCAGGCGCGATCTCACAGCGCGTTTCCACCTCAAGGACCTCTTCGCGAAGCCCTACGAACGTGCGATTGCGGCTTTTTTTATCCACAAGGAAGAAGCGATCCGTGTTCGGCTCGTAGATGAGATGTGCGTGCGTGCGCGAGACCTGCTGATCGTAGCCGATGCTCACGTGCAAGCCGTGGTTGCGTCCGATGGTGATGGTCAGCTCGCCGCCGTCTTGCGGCACTTCCCATGAGAGCGTCTTGCCGTCCAACGGACCGCTCATGAAAGTGATAGAGATCGCTTTGCGCATAACTCCAAGCTACTCACTAGTGATCGCTGTTGCGTTTTTGGCGCGCTTCACGGCGTTTCAAGGCAGCCGCCTTGAACTCAGGCTTGAGCGATAGCGCACAATTCAAGGCGCGAATTGCCTCAGCGTAGTCGCCGCTCTCGATCAGCGCTGCGCCATAATTGTACCAGAACCAAGCGCTTTTAGGTTGTAACTGAGTCGCTTGTTTCAACGCCTGCAGCGCCGCCGCCTGCTCGCCGAGCGCAAGGTGAACCAAGCCTGCACCTTCCCAGGCTGTTGGCAGGCTCGGCGCGATTTGTCGCGCCGTGTCAAAGCAGGCTAACGCTTCTGCATAGCGCCTCAGCTGACGGAGCGACTCGCCGCGCTGCGTCCACAGCTGCGCGGCATGTTGTGGCTTGCTGATCGGCAACGCTAAGCCGTCAAGGCAGGCTTGCAGCGCTTCTTCGTGCCTGCCCAGCCGTCTCAAAAGGCGCGCTGCGCTCAAATGATACCACGCTGTGTGCGGCGCGCATTGCACTGCGCGCTTGTGCGCCTCAAGCGCCTCTGGCAAGCGTCTCAAGCGCTCCAGCAGCGTGCCGCGCAGATAGTGTGCCCATGCGTCATCAGGCGCGGCGCTGATCGCCTGCTCGCACAGAGCGAGCGCTTCAGCGAGCTGTCTGCGTCTCGCCTGTAGCACAGCCAATTGTGTGCAATACCAAGCCTGAGCAGGTTTCAAGTCAATGGCGCGTTGCCATGCTGCCACTGCATCGTCGTAGCGCCGCAACTGTTTCAAGGCGAGCGCGCGCTTTGCCCACAGCCACGCTAGATTGTCGCGTTGTTGCAAGGCGCGCTCAAAGGCGTCGAGCGCTTTGGCAGCGTCGCCGTCTCGCAAATACGCCACGCCTAGCCGCGCGCGCGCGATCAGGTCATCAGGATGCTCGGCAAGCACGCCTTCGAAGGCGTGCGCAGCCTCAGCGTAGCGCTTCAAAGCCAAAAGCGCCAATCCTTTGCCCATCAGCGCCGCCGCTTGCTGCGGCTGACGCGCCAGCACCTTCTCATAGGCATCGAGCGCTTCAGCAGGACGGTTGTGGTGCAAGTGCAGGCGTCCGAGACGCAGCAAGATGGCGATGTTCTCAGGACGCAGCCGTCTTGCCTGCTCCAAAGCCGATTGCGCCTCAGCGACATCGCCATTGTTCAAGTAGATATCAGCGAGACGCAGCCAAGTTGAGACATCCTTCGGCAGCAAGCGCGACGCCCCTAGAAAAGCGCTGGTCGCCTCAGCGTATTGCCGCAGCGCGCTGAGCGCCTCGCCGCGCCCGATCAGCGCTTCGCCTAGCTCGCGGTCAAGCTGTAGCGCCTGTTCAAAAGCTGCTAACGCCTCGCGCGGCTGTTGCAAGCGCAGCAAAATGCGTCCGCGCAAGACGTGACTCAAGGCATGGTCTGCGTCAATGCTGAGAACAGCTTGAATGCCTTGAAGCGCCGCCTCGAGCTGTCCGCGCTCTAATAACAAGCGCGCATGATTGTAGGCTGCCCAGACATCGTAAGGATTGATCTCAGCAGCCCGCGCATAAGCAGCCAGCGCTTCATCGTATTCTTCCAAGCGTTCGTGGACAATGCCTTTGTTGTACCATGCCCATGCGAAGGCAGGTTGCAAAGCGAGCGCGCGCTCAAACGCCGCCAAGGCGTCCGTGTAGCGCTTGAGCAAGCGCAGCACGCGCCCTTTGCGCGCCCAAATCCACGCCGAGTTGGAATCGAGCGCCAATGCCTGTTCATAAGTGGCGAGCGCGCTCTCATAGCGCTTGAGTTCGGTCAAGCTGTACGCTTTGTCCATCAGCTCATCGCGCTGCATAGCAACAGGACTGCTCTCCAGTTTTGGCGGCTGACCTGTGAGCGCGTGATAGCAGCGCGCCAGCTCCTCGCGCAGCGCTTGCCAAGTTTGCGGTCGCGCTTCGCGCTGAACCTGCAGGCAGCGCAGCGTCAGCTGTTGCACGTCTTCGGGCAGCTGCTCGGCAAGGTGCGGCGGAAAACTGATCGGGCAGCTGTGCAGCGTGCGCAGCGTCTGAATATTGCTGGCGCCGCCGAACAAGCGGATGCCTGTCAGCATTTCGTAGAGAATCGCGCCGAAGGCGAAGATATCGGCGCGCGCATCGAGCGGCTGCAAGTGCGGTGTGTACTGCTCAGGCGCCATGTAGACGAGCGTTCCCATCACTCTGCCCGTCTGCGTCAGGCGCGCTTCAGCGAGCTGCTGGAACTGCTCAGGCGAGAGCAGCGGCATTTCCTGCGAGTCGGTCAGGCTATCGAAGGCGCGTCCGAGTCCAAAATCGGTCACTTTGGCGACGCCATCGTGGCGTACAAGGATGTTGGCAGGCTTCAAATCGCGATGGACAAAGCCTTCCTTCTTGGTGACGGCGTGCGCCATGCCATCGCAGATACCTAAGGCGATCTCAAGGCTCAGTTGCAGCGTCAGCCGCTTGTGCTTGATCCAGCCGCGCAGATCGCTGCCCAAGCCTTCAGGACCGCTCACATACTCAAGGATGATGTGCGGACGCTCGCGCAGGCGGCTCTTGCCAAAGGCGGCAACTTTGTGAGCGCGCACGATGTTGGGATGCTTATCCATCTCGATCCACAAGCGCGCCTCATTTTCGAAGCGGCGCTTGGCAGTCTCATCGCTCAGGTAGCGCGCCTGGAAGGTTTTGAGCGCCACCAGCATCTCAGTTTGCTCATCGGCGCAGACGTAGATGATGCCCATGCCGCCTTCGAGGATGTTCTGGACGCGGTAGCGCTCGCCGATCAGCTCGCCGCGCTCGAAATCGTCGCTGTGCGCGGTGCGTTCAGAGCTATGTTGCGCGTTTACGCTCACAGGTGTGCCTACGCGGCTTGAGATCGCATTAGAAGTATTCTCTTCTGTCTCTGTTGTTTCCTGCATTTCATCTGAGATCAGCGCTTCAGCAGCATCCGCTAACCAATCGGGCGACGCGTCGCTCACGGTCTGCTGCGCAGGCGGCGCTGTGGCGCGCAGCGCTGCGGCGTACCACTCGGTCAGCTCAAGCGCGGCGGCGCGCGTCTCGTCGTTCAGGCGATCCGAAGGACTCTCCGCCACTGCCAAAAGCGCCACGCTGATGTTGTTGGCGCTAGGCGTGTCATGCGCCATGTTGACCGACCATGTGGCGAAGTTGGTCTGAGCGAGACGCGCCAACGCGCGCTCATGCTCTGAGCGTGCAGTGCGCGCAGCGCGCTTGTAAGCCTGTAGCGCTTTCATCGCGTAAAAGACGTTCAGACGCTCGCCTTCGGCGGCGTGTTGCGCGCACAGATCGCCTAACGCGAAGTAATCCGCCGCTTGCGGCGACTCGCGCCGCAGCGCCAAGCGTCCCAGCCGCCTGATGGCAGGATCGGCATCAAGAGCGAACAAATCAGTGACATCTTCAGGATGCGCTCTCGCCAGCAGCAGCTGCTCATCCGCCGCTGAAAGGCGCACAGGCTGAACGCTGACTTGTGGCACATGCAAGAAGGTCATGGATTGCTATCACTGTGCCTGCTGGCTCGCCAAACGCGATTGCACGGCGAAGGTCAAGTGCGTTTGGTCAGCCGCCACTCCAACGCTGATCACGCCGTCGTCAAGCGCAGGCTGCTCCAGCAAAAGCGCGCTCAACGGACGCGTCAGCAGACGTTCAATTGCTTGACGCAACGGACGCGCGCCGCTGGCAGGATTGTAACCGTGTTGCAACAGAAATGCGCTCGCTTCAGGCGTCAGTTGCAATTGCAGATGTTGATCGAGCAGTCGCCCGCGCAGATCGCGCAGCTGCAACTCAAGAATTTGCCGCAGCGTCTCTTCGGTCAGCGCGTTGAAGACGATCACTTCATCGAGACGGTTGAGGAACTCAGGACGGAAGAAACGGCGCAGCGCCGCGCGATAATCCGCCGTCGCCGCCGATGTGCCAGCGAAGCCGATGCTGCCGCGTTGCAACTCTGCCGTGCCGATGTTGCTCGTCATGATCCAGACGGCGTGCCGCGCGTCCACTGCGCCGCCGCGCGCGTCGCTCAAGCGACCTTCATCGAAGACTTGCAGGAACAAATCGAAGACCTGCGGCGCCGCTTTTTCCACCTCGTCAAGCAAGACGACGCAATAAGGACGCCGTCGCAACGCTTCGGTCAGCTGTCCGCCGCGTTGCGAGTCGCGGTAACCGGGCGGCGCGCCGATCAGACGTGCGACGGTATGCTCATCGTGAAACTCAGACATATCGAAGCGCAAGAGCGCGTTCTCGCTGCCGAACAAGAACGCTGCCAACGCTTTTGCCAGCTCCGTCTTGCCGACTCCGCTTGGACCGAGGAACAAGAAGACGCCGACAGGACGATTCGGATTGGATAGACCTGCGCGACTGGCGCGCACCGCGCCTGCTACAGCGCTCACAGCGTGATCTTGCCCGACGACGCGCGCGCGCAGCAACGTTTCCATGTGCGCATACTTGCGGCGATCGTCTTCGGTCAGTTGTGTGAGCGGAATGCCTGTCCACTCAGCGACCACCTCAGCCACTGCTTCGGCAGTCACGATGCGCGGCGCGCTCAGGTCTGCGATGGTTGCAGTCTGTGTGACGACGCGCGCACAGGCTTCATCCAACAGATCGAGCGCTTTATCAGGCTGATGGCGTTGCGGCAAATATTTGGCTGATAAGTTGACCGCTGCTTGCAGCGCTTCGCTCTGAATCTGCACGCCGTGATGCTTGGCGTACTGATCTTGCACGTTGGTCAGGATGAGCAGGGTATCAGCGGCAGACGGCTCGCCAACTTCAATCGTGCGGAAGCGGCGCTCAAGCGCGGCATCCTGTGCAATCGCCGAGCGATATTCTTCGTGTGTGGTAGCGCCGATGCAGGCAATTTCGTCGCGCGAGAGCGCAGGCTTGAGGATATTCGCCGCGTCAAGGTTGCTATCCACTGTATCGCCGGCGCCGACAATCGTATGAATCTCATCAATGAACAGGATGATCTCAGGATGAGCGCGCACTTCATCCAAAATGCCGATCAAGCGCTCTTCAAACTGACCGCGCAGGCTAGTGCCTGCCAAGAGCGCGCCGATCTCAATTTGGACGATGCGCCGATTGCGAAGCGGCTGTGGCACGCTGCCTTGCGCGATGTTGTAGGCGAGTCCTTCGACAATCGCCGTCTTGCCGACGCCTGCATCGCCGATCAAGAGCGGATTGTTCTTCTTGGTGCGCATCAGCGTGCGCGTCATCATGCGGATTTCGCGCTCGCGTCCGATCACAGGCGCGAGCTTGCCTTCACGCGCCAGCTTGGTCAGATCGCGTCCGTACCTGTCGAGTATCGGCGTCGCGCTCTGCGGCTGACCGTCGAGATATTCTACTTCTGCTTCGTAAACCGAGACATCGTCGCTGAACGGATCAAGATCGCTCTCATGGCGCGTTTTGCGCAGCTCTTCTTCCAAAATGCTGAG
>Ga0308403_1000108_pt1 | contig 33647 bp, 29 predicted proteins | sample HotsprSampleOSM3_FD_203470 | JGI IMG/M metagenome (GOLD analysis project Ga0308403, IMG submission 203470) | Hot spring phototrophic mat microbial communities from Octopus Spring, Yellowstone National Park, Wyoming, United States - 20060914_OS-M3 ... | reverse complement strand
GAGCTTCCTAGAAAGCCTGCGCACATCGCTCACCTATTCGGTCACGTACATCCTGCTCACCGTGAGCTTAGGCATGATGTTAGCGCTGCTGCTCAATCGGCGCTTCAAGTTCACAGGTTTCTACCTTGTGATCATCTTCATCCCATGGGTGATCTCGGAAGTGGTAGCAGGCACGATGTGGCGCTGGCTCTTTCAGCCGACTTATGGCTTATTGCAGTCGTGGATCAATACGTATGTGCCATTTCTTGGCGATCGGTTGTATACGACGGCAGGCGGCGCTTTGGCGATTGTGATCGCAGCTGCCGTATGGCGCGGCTTGGCGTTCACCACCCTGCTCTCGCTCGGCGCGCTGCAAACTGTGCCACAAGAGATCATTGAGAGCGCGTCTTTAGACGGCGCCAATCGTTTTCAGCGTTTTTTCCGCGTCATTTTGCCGCAAATTCGCCCGACCGTGCTGGTGATGGTCTTGCTGACCTCGATCCAGTCCATCAACTCGGTCGGTTTGATTTTCTCAATCACGCGCGGCGGACCGGGCGGCGCGACGCGCACGGCTGCCTATTATTTGCTGCAGACAGGCTGGGAGCAAGGCGACTTCGGCACAGGCGCGGCTGTCTCCGTCATTTTATTCACGATCAACATCACGCTCACCATCGCCTATTTGAGCATCATCGGTCGCCGACGCGATTAGTGAGGATTTGTGCGCATGGTCACTTCTAAACTGACACGGCGCTTCGATCAAATCAGCACGCACTTGGTGCTTGGTCTGTTTGCGCTCATCGCCATTTTCCCGATAGCCTACACGCTCATGACATCCTTCAAGAATCAGGATGAAGTCCTGACGCGACCGCCCACGTTCTTCCCGCCAACGTGGCGCTTCGATGGCTATCAGACGGTCTTCAATAGCGATATGACGCGCTATTTTTTGTGGAACTCGCTCTTCAACTCGACCACATCTTCCATCGTAGTGGTGACGCTTGCATCGCTGGCGAGCTACACTTTCTCGCGCTATCGCTTTCGCGGCAGCCGCGCTTTGGAATTGGCGATTCTCGGCTTGATGATGATTCCTGGCTTGACAAATCTGGTGCCGCTCTATCGCATCGCCAGCGATCTCGGCGTGTTGCGCCCGCAAGGCTTGAACGCAAACCTATTCATCTCAGCGGTCTACACAGCTGGCGGCTTGCCGTTCGCCATCTGGATCATCAAATCGTTCTTCGATAGCATCCCTGTGGAGCTGGAAGAAGCGGCGCTGATTGACGGCTGCACGCCCGTGCAAGCGCTGATCCGCGTGGTCATTCCATTGGCGGCGCCCGGCTTGATGGCTGCTTTCTTGCTGATGTTCGTGGACACTTGGAACGAGTTCCTCGCGGCGCTCGTCTTGCTGAACGGCACAGCGCGCACGGTCACAGTCGGCTTGTACGATTTTCAGAGCAGCTTCGAGATCGCCTATCACGTCTGGACGGCTGCCTGTATCGTGATCATGCTGCCTGTGCTGGTGCTTTTCGTGCTGCTGCGCAAGCGCTTCTTTGAAGCGATGTTGCAAGGCGCGCTGAAAGGCTGAGCTGCTCCTTTCAAAATGCGGCGCTTTGCGCTAGACTGAGCGCCATGAGTCGCTGTATGCGTCAGATCGTCCTCAGCGCGCTCATCCTGAGCGCCATTTTTGCGCGCCCTGCCGCGGCGCAAGACGTGGCAGGCGTCCTCACGGCGCGCATCAACGCGCTGCGCACGTCACAAGGCTTGAACGCGCTCAATTACAACGCCGCCTTAGCAGCGGCAGCGCAAGCGCACAGTCAATACCTGGCGAGTACGCCGTACGTGCATCCGCATCGGCAGAACAACGGCTCTCTGCCGCAAGATCGTGCGGCGGCGGCAGGCTATAGCGGTCGAGTCGGCGAGAATGTAGTCGGCGGCGGCACTGCCACGCTCGATTGGGCGTATACTTGGTGGCTCAACTCGCCGACTCATTACAACAACATGCTGGGCAGTTGGACGGATATCGGAGTCGGCTTCAGCAGCGGCACATACGGCAAATGGTTTGTGGTCGTCTTCGGCGATAACGGCAGCGCGCCTGCGCCTGTTCAGCGCGCCAATCCCGCCAATGGACGCGCCGCTGCGCCACCGACCGCCGTGCCGCCGCGTCCGACGCGACCGCCGACCGCCACGCCAACGCCGACCATCACGCTGACGCCTTCGCACACCTTCACGCCGCGCGCCACATTCACGCCGACCGACACGCCAACTTTCCTGCCCGCCACGCCGACGCCGATCCTGATCGCGATCTCGACCGCGGCGCCCGACTCGCCTGCGCAGACGCCTGCCGAGCCGAGCGCGACGCCGCAGGCTATCGCCGCGCTCAGCACAGCTGTGCCGCCCGATCTGTCCGTCAGCGCACCTTCCAATCCGTTGCGTCTGATCATCCCGCTCATCATCGCCTTGAACGCCCTGATCATTGGCGGCATCGCGCTGAGCGGTCGTTTCAGGAGACGACCGTGAGCCAAGCCGCGCGGCAAATGCTCGTGTTATCCATTGCGATCATCGCGGTCACATTTGGCGCAATGTTGCTGCTGTTGAGCGTTCTCAGCAGCCCTGCCGCCAGTCCGCCGCGCCCTGCCACGCCGATCCTCGCCGCGCCCAGCCCGACTGTTGAGCCGATAGTCCAAGCCGAGCGCGCCGCGCCGATCTCAAGCGGCGCGATGGCGTTGCTGATCGGCGGAATCAGCGGACTGCTCATCGTGATGCTCAGTTTTGCCTTGCTGCGCGCGCAGCGCGCCTCACGAAAACCTTAGGAAGCCTCGAAGATGCTCGCACGCTGTATCTTGCTCGCGCTCAGCTTGTTCATCGCCGCCTGTGGCAGCGCCGCTCCCGCCAATCCGACGCGCGGCGCCCTGCCGACCTTGCCGAACGTCGGCTGGCGGCTCTCGGCAGCGCCGATCTCGCCCGCCAATGCCGATAAGCTCGCCTTGATCGGCAATTTGATCGGACACAGCGCGACGGTCAACCACTTTGCCTTTGACGTGACGCGCAGTTGGCTGATCAGCGTGGATGCCGTTGGCGTGGCGATATTGTGGGACTTGAACACAGGGCGGCGCATTCAGGTGCTGAGTCAGCCCGATCCGTCGTTCGGCGCGGAAGGCGACGTGCAGGACGCCTTTTTCAGCGCCGAAGGCGAGACCATTGCATTGGTCACGCGACGCGGCGTGCGCTTTTTGCGCGCCGCCGATCGCTCGCCCTTGCCCGAGCTGAGCGGCGGCGCCATCGCGGTCAGCGGCGCGGCGCTCTCAGCTGATGGACGGCGACTCGCCACGACAGGCGGCGGCGGCGAGCTATGGCTCTGGGATGCTGTGGCAGGGCGCGTGCTGCACCAAATCGCCGGACGCGGCTATCTCGCTGAGCAGCCGCGCTTCGCGCCCGACAACGCGCAGCTCGCCGTCATCACGCGCGATGAGCGCGGCGCGCTCGTGCGCCTGTACGATGCGCGCAACGCGCAAGCGCTCGCCGAGCTGCGCGGATTCGGCGGCGCACCTGTAGCGCTCGCCTTCAATGCCGATAGCACGCTATTGGCTATCGGCGCGCTCGGCGAGGTGCAAGTTTTCCGCACCTCAGATTACGCGCAGGTCTACAGCGTCAGCGCGCCTGAGATCGATCCGCGGCGTGGCTTGGCTTTCTCGCCTGATAGGCGCTTTTTGCTGATCGGCGGGCGCGGCGATGAGGTCTTTGTGCAAGCGGCGGAGAACGGCGCAGGCGTGCGCCGTCTGACTGAGCATGGCGGCGGATTGAGCGCACTGGTCTTCTCAGCGGACGGCGCATTGCTGCTCAGCGTGTTGAGCAGTCCGCGCGGCGTCTACGTCTGGCTCGTAGAGTCGATTCGGATCGAGTCGCCCAATTATTTGCGCGGCACGCTCGGCGCAGGTCAGAGCGGCTTTTTGACGGGCGCGTTCTCGCCCGACAACAAGTTCATCGCGCTGGCAGAGGCGAGCGGCGGCGTGATGATCTACGGCATTCCGCGCCAATAGCGCGTTTTTCTCGGCAAAGGATGATAGGATGCATGTGCTGATCGCCGCCTTGCTCGGCTTTTTGACGGCGTTTGTCGTCAATCGCTTGGCGGATCATCTGCCTGCGCGCCGCTATGACCAGCTTGCGCGCCGCAATCCGTTCAGCAGCGCGCACAGCTTGCCGCCTGTGCCGCCGCTTGTGCCGCGCGCGCCGCTCAGCCGATGGTTCGGCATCACAAGCGTCGCGTCAGGCGTGGTGAGCGGACGCACAGTGCGCTATCTCACGATTGAGATTGCGCTGGTCGCGATCTTTGCGCTGCTCGCCTATGTCTACGGACTGTATCCACAGGTGAGCTTCTTCTACATCTACGCGGCGCTCTTCGCGCTGATCGCAATCGTGGATATCGAGCATCGCTGGGTGCTGCCAAGCACGCTGCTCGCGCTGACCGTCTGCGCCGTCTTGGAATGGCTGCTATTCGGCTGGCGCAGCGTGCCGCATGAGATGTTGCGCGGCGCGCTGAACGGCTTCGCGCTCGGCGTGTGCTTGTGGCTGCTCGGCTTGGCGTACGGCAAGCTGAAAAGGACGGTGCGCGGCAAGGCTGTGGGACGCACAATCTTCGGTCTAGGCGACGTTTGGTTGCTGAGCGTCTGCGGCGTGTTGATCGGCGGCGAGTACATTTTGTTCGCGCTGCTCTTCGCCATGCTGAGCGGCGGCATTGCGGCGTGTGTCGCCGTGCTGCAGCGGCTGCTCAGTCGCCACCGCAGCCAAAGGCGCGGCGCGCTCGCCATTCCGTACGCGCCGCACATCTTGATCGGCACGGCTGTTTGGCTGTACGCGCCTGCTGCAGCCAGCCTGCTCTTGCGCAGTCTCGTGCTAGGCTGAGCGACTATTCCGCGCGCTCTTGGCGCGCTTGCTCGCGGTAGACCGAGTACCAGACGCCTTCAGCCGTCCGTCGCCACGCTTCGATCACTTCGCGGTCGCCCTTTGGCGAGAAGCCTAAGGCGCGACTGACCAAGTGCAGAGCAATCTCATCTTCTGTCACGGCGCGCAGGCTGAATTGAATGGCGCGCGCCATCATCTGCTTGCGCTGATGCGGCGTCAGGCTGTGCGGCGGCTCTGCGTGCGGCTTGATCTGCGCAGCGGCTTGGCAGCGCGCCACAGCTTCCGATGGCGCGGTCGGCACCAGACCGTGACCTTCATCTACCCACGCCGCCAGCACATCCGTCGCCAATGGGACGAGCGCCGTCAGCGATGCATCAGCCTGCAAGCGGAACAGGTAGGTGTGTGCCTTGCGCGACGGATTGCTGTAGCGCTCTACGATGCGCATCGCGACGTGATCGAGCGCGCTAGTAGCGGACATGCACAGGCGTCCCGACTTCTGCCCAATTGTAGAGCCATTGCGCATCAGGCGTGCGCAGATTGACGCAGCCACGGCTCATCGGTCTGCCGAAATTGCTGTGCCAATACGTGCCGTGCAAGCCATAGTCGCGATGGAAGTACATCACATACGGCACGTTAGGCAGGTAGTAGCCTGGGCCGGACATGGTCTGCGAGCGGTACTTCACATAGACGCGGAATTGTCCTCGCACAGTTGGCGTGCGCGGCAAGCCCGTCGAGACGACGAAGCTCTTCAGCAGCTGACCGTCCTGATAGGCGTAGACGCGTTGCTCGCGCAGCACGACCAAGATCAATTTGCCCGTGCTGACCGGCGCCGCAGGATTAGACGCCGTCAAGCCGCTGGGCGCGGCTGCCTCAGGGCTGCCCGGTGCAGGGATGCGCAGCACCATGCCTGCGTAGATCAGATCAGGATTGCTGATGTTGTTGAGGTTGGCGAGCGCTTGCCACGAGATGCCGTATTGCGCCGCAATGCGCGCCAGACCTTCGCCGCGCTTCACGACGTGCGTGCGCACTTGCGCCGCAGGCGTCTCAGGCGCGGCAGCTGGCGGATTCACGGCAGCCGGCGGATTCGCAGCGGCAGGCGCTGAGGCAGCCGCGCCGGGAATCAGCACGCGCTGACCGACCAACAGCCGATTTGGATTAGGAATGTTGTTAGCGGCTAACAGCGCGCTCAGCGTGACGCCATAGCGCCGCGCGATCATGCTCAGAGTCTCGCCGGGCGCCACGATATGCACGCCGCTGACGGCGGCAGGCGCAGCAGGTGCGGCAGGCTGCACAGCGACGCTCGTCGTCGGGATGATCAGCACTTGTCCTGCGTAGACCATCGAGCGGTTGGGCAGATTATTCACTGCGACAATGGCATCCACGCTGACGCCGTGCTGCAACGCAATGCGGAACAGCGTATCGCCGGGCTGCACGACATACGTCGTCCCATCTTGCGCAAAAATGGCGCGTTGTGGCGCGACTGAACTGATCGCGCCTAGCAGTAAGGCGACGCTGAGCAATGTCAGGCTGACTCGGCGCATGGCAAACTCCTCATGAGAACGCTCAATTTGCCATGACTATACCATACTTTCAGGCGCGCGCTGCACGTTAGAACATTTCAACCACGATCTTGAGCGAATCGCCTGCCGCTTTGGTCATATGCCACGCGCGATCTGCCTGCTCAAGCGGAAAACGATGCGTGATCAAGGCGCGGTAATCTATCACGCCGTTCGCCAAGATCGAGAGCGCGCGGCGCGTGTCGTACGGACTGGCTGAGTAGGAGCTGGTGATCGCGATCTCTTTGAAGAAAGTGTAATTGGCGTCTAATGCCAAACGGTCGTCAGGCGCAGGCGGTCCATACATCATCAGCGTGCCGCCGGGCGCCACCAGCGCCAAGCCTTGCTGAATGACTGGCGTCTTGGACGGCGTGACGATCACGACGCCTGCGCCATAGCCGCCTGTCCACGCCAGAACCTGCGCTTGCCAATCTTCGCTATCTACGTTGAAGGTCTGGATGCCGAGCGATTCAGCGCGCGCCAGACGGCTTGGCACGCGGTCGAGGACAGCGACCTTATCGGCGTTCCAGTGCGGCGCCAGCAGCGCCAACACTACGCCATTGAAGCCTGCGCCGACGATCACGACTGAGTCGCCGCCTTGCACGTGCGCACGATCCAGGGCGCGCACGCAGCACGCGACAGGCTCGATCAGCGAGCCTGCCTCGTAAGGCAAGTGATCGGGCAATTTCAGCACGTCGCCTGCCACGATCTCGCGCGGCACGCGCACATATTCGGCGATACCTGCAGGATACAGCCGAGTCTTCTTGAATTGCGGACAGTTTGTGTACGCGCCGCGCCGACACAGCTCACAGACCATGCACGGCATGTGATGATGCAACGCGACGCGGTCGCCAACTTTGAAATCAGCCACGCCTGCGCCAACCGCGACCACTTCGCCTGCTGGCTCATGTCCAAGCACGACAGGCGCGCGCGGCAACATATACCAATCCGTCACGTCGCTGCCGCAAACGCCGCAGACCTTCACACGCACCAGCAGCTCGCCTTCGGCAGGCTCGCCCGGATGCGGACGCTCCTCAAGCTGAACTGTGCCTGCGCCTGTGTAAACTAATGCCTTCATGCTCAAAAGAACTCCTTTGCCGCTGATTTTGCATCAGTTTAACACGCTCTGCGAAAATGTGCAGCTTGCTCACATTTGTTCAATCTTGAAAAATGATACAGCGTATCGCTATAATGGCGTCGAAAGTGAGCGGCGATGTCCACACTAGCTAAGCGAAGCGCATACTTGCTTTTGCCTGCGCAGGCGCGCAATCTTGGGCCTAAACTGCTCGATCAACAGCTGTGGTGCTGGGGCTGCGACATTCGACGCGCCGAAGGCAACCTGCTGAGCGCCTACGGCTTGGTCAAGCTGAGCGCGCCTGAAGGCGTCAAACAGAGCAGCGCGTACACGCTGTGTTTTGTCAGTGGCGCGCAGGTCACGCTCTGGGCATTCGGCGTCTTCTACGGCGCACCTGAGCGCGGCGGCATTTTTGTGAAGCGCGGCGGCTTCACAGCGCTCTACACGCCTGCGCAGCGCTTGCCGACGACGAGATGGTGCGCTGCGCCTCAGGGCGCTCCGCCTGACACAGCGCAGGCGTGTGCGCACACAGTGCACCTGTTAGCAGCGCTCAGCGCGTGGATCGCAGACTATGAAGCATGGATCGCCCGACAGACTTCACCTGACTATCGCGCTGCGTGCGTGGAAGCCTGGTTCGCGCACAAGCGCGCCGTCGCCGCTGAAGCGATGATCGAGGCATGGCTGAGCATCGCGGAAGCGTGCCGCCATGCTGCCATCTTGTCATGAGGAACGAACGATGCGGAACCAAAAGTTGCCCGTCACTGTTCTCTCAGGCTTTTTAGGCGCAGGCAAGACGAGCCTGCTCAATCACGTGCTGCACAACCGCGAAGGGATGCGCGTGGCAGTCATCGTGAACGATATGAGCGAGATCAACATAGATGCACAGTTGGTGCGCAACGGCGGCGCGGCGCTCAGCCGCACGGACGAGCGGCTTGTCGAGATGACGAACGGCTGCATCTGTTGCACGCTGCGCGAAGATTTGCTACAAGAGGTCTCGCGTTTGGCGCATGAAGGTCGCTTTGACTACCTGCTGATCGAGTCGAGCGGCATCTCTGAGCCGCTGCCAGTCGCCGAGACCTTCACCTTTGAAGACTCAAGCGGCTACGCGCTCTCGCATTTTGCGCAGCTGGATACGATGGTGACAGTGGTGGACGCGCTGAACTTCCTGCGCGACTTCACCTCAGCAGAGGAGCTGCGCGATCGCGGCATGGGCGCTACCGAAGACGACGATCGCAGCCTTGTGGACTTGCTGGTGGAGCAGGTTGAATTCGCCGATGTGCTGATCATCAACAAAGTGGACTTGGTCGAGGCGGCTGCGCTCGACGAGCTGGAGGCTATCTTGCGGCGGCTGAATCCACACGCGCGCATCCTGCGCGCTGAACACGGGCGCGTGCCGCTGCACGAAGTGCTGAACACAGGTCGCTTCGATTTCGAGCTGGCGGCGCTCTCGGCAGAGTGGCTGCGCGAAGCGCGCGGCGCGCACATCCCAGAGACGGAAGAGTACGGCATCAGCAGTTTTGTCTACCGCGCGCGGCGACCATTTCATCCTGAGCGCCTGATGGCGTTGCTGGAGAGCGAAGCCTTCGATGACGTGCTGCGCTCGAAAGGCTTTTTCTGGTTAGCGACTCGCCACAACGTCGTAGGCATCTGGTCGCAGGCAGGACAAGTCATCACGACGGAGAGCGGCGGCACGTGGTGGGCAGCCACGCCGCGCGACGAATATCCTGAAGCGCCTGAGCTACTCGCGGAGATCGAGCGCTTGATGGACGGTCCGTTCGGCGACCGCCGCCAAGAGTTGGTGATCATCGGCAGGCGCATGGATCAGGCGGCGCTGCGCGCTGCGCTGGATGCCTGCTTGCTCACAGATGACGAGATGGCGCTCGGCGTGCGCGCCTGGCGGCGCTTTCCCGATCCATTTCCGCGCTGGGCGACCTGAAAAAGCGTTCTGCCGCGTGCTACAATAGCAGTCCAGTGCATCACAAGAGCGAGGAGGTAGTTTGTGTCAACTCGCCATTTCCAATATTTCTGCGTACACGGTCACTTCTATCAGCCGCCGCGCGGAAATCCGATCACTGGACACATCGGCTTTGAGCCTGAAGCAGGCGATTACCGCAACTGGAATGAGCGCATCACAGCTGAGGCATATCGCCCTAACGCTGAGATCGGCAATTTTGACCGCATCAGCTTCGATATTGGCGAGCCGCTGCTGAGTTGGCTGCGGCGGCGCGCGCCTGAGACCTATCAACGCATCCTTGAGGCAGATCGCAACAATCTCGCCGCGAAAAAGGTTGGCAATGCAGTTGGCAGCGTTTTCCATCACGCCATTCTGCCGCTGCTCAAACGGCGCGATAAACGCACGCTGCTCTACTGGGGCTACGTCGCCTTTCAACATCACTTTGGACGCACGCCTGAAGGCATTTGGCTGCCCGAAATGGCAGTTGACCTTGAGACGCTTCAAATGGTGGAAGCCAGTGGCTATCGCTACACCATCCTCTCGCAAGGGCAGATCAATGAGCCTGTTGAGAACGCCGGTCCGTTCTGGGCAGACCTTGAGAACGGACGCCGCTTGGCGATTTTTGTGCGCAACGATGAACTCTCGAACGATCTCTCGTTCAACGTGAGCGCGGCAGGCGGCGCCGGTCACTGGGCGCGCAACAAGCTCGGCGTGCGGCGCGCCAGCGGTCTAACGCTGGTGGCAGTTGGCGGCGAGACATTCGGTCATCATCATCTGGGCGAAGAGCGCTTCCTGCACTGGCTGATGGCACATGAAGCGCGCGCCGTCGGCTATCGCGTCGTCACGCTCAATGAATATCTGAAAGATTTCTCGCCGAGCGAGACGGTCACTGTCAAGCCGTTCACGGCGTATAGCGCGCGCAGCGTCTCGCAGTGGTCGCTTGGCTGGAAAGGCTACTTGCTGCGCGCCTTCGATCATCTGAGCGCGGCGCTCGACGAGCTGTACGTCGAGATGATGCGACCGCTGAACGTGAACGTCTGGCGCCTGCGCGACCTGTACGTGAACGTCTGGCTGAAGCATCAAACAGGCGAGCAATTCCTGACCGAATTCGCGCCGTCCCTGACCAGCGAGCAGCAGACGCGCATCCTGACCATGCTCAACGCGCAGTTTTACATGGGCAAGAGCTACACGAGCAACGGCTTAGAGCCTGAGCGCTTCGATAGTCCTGAGACGCGCTTCGGCATCGCCAATGCCGCGCTCGTCGTGAAGTTGGTGGAGCAAGCGACAGGCGAGCAGCTGGGCAGCACGCTGCGCAACAACTTGCTGTTGGTCGCTGATGAGATCAGCGGCTTGAACGGCGCGCAAGTCTACGATAGCGTGCTGGAAGAGTTCAGGATCGGCGAGGCGACGCCTGCCACAAGCATCGAGCCTGTGCCAGAGCAGCCAACTGACTCGACTGACGCACGCTGAGTCGGTTTAGCAGCACGCGCCGCTGAGCCGCTGCGATTGTACTTTTGGCGGCACGTAGCCGCCTGTGCCGCGCCGTAACGCTAGACTGTCCGCGAGTAAGTTCAGGTAAGGACGCATGTTCGCGCCTGGGCAGACTGTAGTCGGATTGAACTCGTAATGTCCAGCGAGATGCGTCAGCCTGTAGGTCTGTTTGAGCCAATAGAGCAAGCGCTGAAGCGCTACCAACTGCGCGCTGCTCGGCGATTCGACTTCGAAGTTGCCCATCAGTACGATGCCGAGCGTGCCTGTGTTGTAGCCTGCCACGCTCGCGCCGCGCACGCGGATGTCGCGTCCTTCATACACTTTGCCTGCGCCATCAATGCCGAAGTGATAGCCAATATCTGCCCAGCGGCGCACATTGCGATGGATATCCTGTAGCGCGCGCATAGTGCCGCTATCGCGCAGGAGCGGGAAGCTGTGATGGATGACGGCTGTGGTATAAATCGCGGCGAGGTCGCCTTCGTAGACATACCAGCCGGTCGGATTCTCAGCGCTGGCGAAGCCGAACTCTTCCTCAGCCGTGTGATCAGGCGGCAGGGCGTTCCAATCGGCGCGCCGAATCACGTCAGGCGGCAAGGGCGGCGCGGTCGGCGTCAAGTTAGGCGTCGGCATTGGCGTGTCAGTCGGCTGTGCGGCAGGGCTTTGCGCGCGCCGCGCTAAAAAGACCAACAAGCCGCCTAGACTGCACGCGCCGCTCGTCGCCAATCCGCCTAAGCCGATGAGCCACGCCAACAACTCACGTCTTGAGATGCCTTCCGCGCGCGGCTGCCGTCTTCGCGTCATGCCGTCAATCTTCCGGCGCCGCGCTGACGGGCAGACTCACGCGGAAGACGGTCACTTTTTCCGCCGCGCTCTCTAGGCTGATACGTCCGCCGACTTGCGCAATGACCTGCTTGCAGATGTACAGCCCTAAGCCCGTCCCTTCGCCGCTCGGCTTGGTGGTGAAAAACGGCTCGAAGATGCGCTCGCGCATCTCTGGCGGAATGCCGCTGCCGTTATCCCAGACCAGCACGTCCAGACGGTCAGGCAGGCGGTGCGATTGGACGCCCATAGCAGGCGCAGCGCGACTATTGAGCGCGTCGCGCGCGTTCATCAGCAAGTTCAGCCAAACATCTTCCAAGTGACCGCTCGGCGCGCGGATGTAGCTCGGCGGATCGGTCTCAAGCTGGACTTCGAAGCGCACGCCGCCGCGTCCGAGATGAGTCGAGATCAGATCGAGCGTGTTGCGGATGGTCTGATGCACATCCACCCAGACGGCTCTGTCCTCAGGATTGCTGCGCCGCGCCGTGCTGAGCAAGCGCTTGACGACGGCGTGAGCGCGCTGCCCTGAGCGATTGATCGCCACAGCCGACTCGTACTGCGGCGAATCTTTGGGCAGGTCGCTCATCAGCAGCTCAGAGTCGACTAAGACGGTCGTCAGTGGATTGTTGATTTGGTGCGCTACCACTGCCGCCAGCTCACCGATGGTGGAAAGGCGCGCCGCCTGCACCAAACTCGCTTGTGTCTGTTTCAAATTGGCGAGGCTGCGCTCTAAGTCGCGGTAGAGTCGCGCATTTTCGATGGCAGTGGCTGCCTGCGCGATGAGCGCGGTAGCAAGGCTGATCTCGTCTGCGCGGAAGACGCGCGGCTCGTACATATCGCAGATGACGAACATGCCGCCGACCTTGCCTTTGATGATCAGCGGCAAGCACAAGATGGATTGCGCGCCGTAGCTCGCCATCAGGTCGCGCAGCGGCTCAGAGAGATTGGTCTGGCGCACGTGATGGTTCACCCAAGCCTGTCCCTGAAAGATCGGCACGATCTCGACAGGCACGAAGCTCTCTTCAGGACGCGGCGGCTCTAGAAATTCAGCCGTGCCATATTGCAAAACGCGCGTCAGCGAATCATTTTCAGCGAACAGACTCAACACGAGCCAATCGGCTTGCGCTTCGTTCAGAATGCTCTGCGCAGCTGTGAAAATTTCTGCCGAAGGACGACCGTCGCTCTGAAAACTGACCGTGCGCGCGTTAGGCAGCGAGCGCAGGCGTGCGTATATCTCAGCCGCCAGACCGCGAATGCGCGCTCTGCGCTCTGCACTCAGTCCTTCTGCCTCAGGCAGCTGGCTGCGATGGAATAAATCCACGACGCCAAACGGCTTGCCCGTGCCGATGCGCAGCGGCAGCACGGTCATGCGCAGCGCCGCCGTCTGGCGCAACATCTGCAGCTCGGTCGAGAGGCGCGTGCTGCCTTGTTCGCGCGCTACGACATAATAGCCGTTCTGCTCAACGGCTTGGCGCAAGAGCGGACGCATTTCGAGCGCTGTGCGAGTCGCATGAGCAGGTTGCCACACGGCTTGCCAAGCCTGCGAAAGAACAAACAGCTCATTTTCGGCAAGCACGGCTGTATCGCCCGGCGCTGCAACGCGCTCACCATCTGTGATGGAACGGCGCTGTTGGATGAAGCAGGCATCCGCTTCAATCGCTTTCATGATCTGGCGCGAGATGGTCAGCAAGACCTGCTGGAGCGCTAACGTGGAATTGACAGCCATGCCTGCCTCGACGAGCGTCTCAAGGCGGCGCGTCTGCACCACGCGCTCTTGGTAGAGCCGCGCGTTCTCAATCGCCACAGCGGCGTGCGCAGCTAGATCGAGCAGCAACTCTTGGTCAACTTGGCTGAACGTGCGGGCGCTCTGCCGATTGTTGACGCCTAACACGCCAATGGTCTGACCTTTCAGGCGCATTGGCACGTATACAGCGGAGCGGACGAAATATTCGGTCTTCACGCGCTGCGGACCGCTCTGGTTATCGATCAGGATCGGCTCACCGCTGCGAAAGACGCTTCCGACGATCGGCTCTGTGTTCTTAATGCGGAAATTCGAGGCGTGCGTCTCGTCTAAGCCTTTCATCGCGCGCAAATAGAGCGCTTCTTCCTCAGGATCGGGCAGCAGCAGCAGACTCTCTTCAGCGTTGGTGAGCTTGGCAGCCGCTTCCACCACTTGATTCAGCACTTTGTCCAAGTCTAAGACGGCGGCGATCGAACGCGCCAGCTCTGAGAGCGTGCGCCGCGCTGCCAGCTGCTTGCGCTGCTCGCTGATAGTGCGCGTGCGAATCGTCGGCTCTTCTAATCCTGTCAGATCGACCGCGCGCGCGTCCTGCGTCTCGAGGATGCCACTATCGGCAGGGCGCAGCGCCTGCCTGCCTGCCGATTGACGTCCGCCTTCAAGTCGCTGCGCGATCTTCATCAAAATTTGCGCGCCTGTCTCGCCCAGCTCTGTGATGCGCAAGACAGGCAAGCGCGAGAAACTGGGATGCTCGCGGATCAGGTCTAGAATGTTGCGTCCATCGCGATGTTGCATGTTCGGATTGACAACGGCGAGCGCGAAACGCTCATGGCGTGCGGCAAGTGCATCGCCGCAATTGTAGGCGCTCTCCACTTCATAGCCGTTGTTGCGCAGCAAGGTCTTCCACTGCTCAACGACCGTCGGATTTTCTTCCACGAGCAGAATGCGCTTGGCATTTAGCGGCGGCAGAAAAGTCATAAACGCTCGCTCATCAATCGGGCAGACTCAGACGCGCGCGCCGTCGGGCGAGATCGTCGTCATCGGACGGCGACGGCGACGGCTTCGAAGGCGGCGCTTTGGCAAGCGGCAAATCGTCAGATGGCGGCTTGGGACGCGGCGCGAGCGTCTCTTCAACACGCTCGCGGACGCTGCGCAGCATATCGGCGAGCGCCGGCGCGCGGCTCGGCGGATTCTCTGGGAGCGGCGCAGCAGCGGACTCGGCAGCGGCGCGGCGCGCATCGGCGACCAGCGCTTCCAAGCGGTTCACTTGCTCCATCAAATCGGCAGCTGCGTTGCGATAGCGCGTCAGCATCTCGCTCTGCGCACGGACGCGCTGCTCAAGGCGTTGTTTCTGCGCGATCAGATAGCGCGCACGCGGCTCGTCATCGGAGAGCAACGCCGAGTCGGCTTGGCGGATGTACTCGCTGATTTGGCGTTCCATATCGTCAATGCGCGCTTGAAGCGCTTCTTGCTGAGCGATGGCATCTGCTAACTGCTTGCGCAAGGCGGCGATCTCGCGATCCAGCTCTTTCGGCGTGCCGAGCCGCTCAGGCGTGATCGGCGCGGCGGACGGACGCTCAGCGCTGCCTGAAGTCAGGCTACTCAGGCTCGCGCGCAGCAGGACATTCAGTTTTTCCAATAGATCGGACATGGCGCACGCTCAATAGATCACGCTACAGACTTCAGACGCGATCTTAACGCAAAACGCGGCGAAATTAAAGGCGTAAAGGACAGGTTTCAAGTTTCATCCACAGGCACATAGCGCAACTCGCCGTCGTCTTCGCCTTTTTTCTCGATCACTTCGCCGTCGGCTGCTCGATCGGCTTCAACGGTCAGAGAAGGCGCAGGCAAGCGTGCAGGCGGCGTGAGCGGCAATGGTTTGGCAGGCGCAGGCGGCGGCGGCTCAGCGCGTTGTGGCGGCGGCGGCAAGGGACGCGCTGCCTGACCAGTTTGACGGGCAGGTGTAGGAATTGGCGCAGGACGTTGGCGTGGCGGCGCGACAATCGGCTCAGCGGACTCAGGCTGCGCGGCGGGCAGATCAGTGCCTGTGGCGCGCGCGGTCAGCTCGCCTTCCGCAACTTTGCCCGTGCCTAGCTTACGCGCCGCGCCTGCCGAGAGCGCTCTTGAAGGCGGTGGCGGCGTCGGCAGCCGCAGATCGTAGACTGTGCGCGGCGCGTCTAGCGCGGATCGTCTCGGTTCAGGCGGCGCAGGACGATACTCCACTTTGCGATTGGTCAGACGGCTGACAATTGCCTCGACTGCGCTGATCACGACCAACATCATCAGGTTGACGAGCGCTACGCTGCCATAGACCGTCGCGAGCGTGTAGACGGCAGTCGCGACTGGACCGGCAAGCAGCAGCAAGATGGCGTTGTACATGCCGAGAATCAGCAGGAACAGCACGAAGCCGCCGAACATCAGCCATAGAAACCATGTGCTGCGCAGCTCGCGGACGGTCGGCAGCATAGTGTTGGTGATGGCGAACAGCAAGTAAATCCAGAGCGGCAGATCGGCGCGGCTGAGCAGACGGCTGAACGCCTCGCGCAGCGCGACCGAGTCGGCATTGCCGAGCAGCGCCAATAGCTCAGGCAAGTTCAGCACGCCATAGCTGATCACTAGCATGAGCGCGAAGCCGACTAAAGCAGGCGCCGCGGCAATAACGCCGATGTAGACAGGATTCAGCGTCCTGTAGTCTAGAAAGTTAGTGCGCACAATGCCGTCATCGTCAACCTCAGGCTTCGGGATGATGAACGTGATCCGTTGCCCGAGCATCCCTGCCGCGATCCATCGGCTCAACTCGCGCAGCAAGACGCCAGGCAGCAAGACAAGGACGTACAGCCATGCCGCGATCTCTTTGTTGCGCAGCCACAGCAAGCCAATGCCGAACACATGCTGCCTGATCCAGTACTGCGTGCGCGCCAAGATGAACGCCACCACAGCCAAGACGATCCATGGCGTGAATAAATTCAGGATATCGGATGTGGTGAGCGTCTCGGTCAGCATAGCTCACAACTCAGGCGCGTTTTGCTTCCTCAGCAAGGCGCACTAGCTCTACAAAGTCGTTCAACTTCAGCGACGCGCCGCCGACCAGCGCGCCGTCAATCTCAGGCATCGCCATATACGCCGCCATGTTCTCAGGCTTCACGCTACCGCCGTACTGAATGCGCACGCGCTGCGCCAATGCGTCGCCGTAGAGCGACGCGATCACATCGCGCACTGCCACTTTGATAGTCTCGTTTGCGTCTTCAGGCGAGGCATTTCTGCCCGTGCCGATCGCCCAGATCGGCTCGTAAGCGATCACGATCTCCGTCAGCGACTCGGCAGGAATGCCTTCGAGCGCAGCGCGCACCTGCGCACCGACAAAGGCGACCGTCTCGCCTGCCTCGCGCTGCGCTAACGACTCACCCACCGCGATGATCGGCTTGAGTCCGCCTGCCAGCAAGGCTTTCGCCTTCGCGTTGATCATGGCGTCGGTCTCGCACAAGTATTGGCGCACTTCGGAATGCCCGATGATCACGTATTCCACCAAGCCTTGCAACATCGGCACAGAGACGCAGCCTGTGTAAGCGCCTTGTGACGCTTGATGCACGTTCTGCGCGCCAACCTTGATCGGCGTGCCGCGCAGCGCTTCCGCCACGGCAGGGATGGCGACGAACGGCGGACACACGACGCGCTCCACGCCTTCGAACGGCAACAACGGCGCGATCAAGGCGTGCGCAAACTCAGCCGCTTCAGCAGGCGTTTTGTGCATCTTCCAGTTGCCGGCGACGATCGGCAGGCGCATGAGTCATCCTTTCTGAGCGAGAAATCCTTCATAAAGTTTACCGCAAAGCGCGCCGATCTGCCTGCCGCGAATCGAAAAAGGCAGCTCATGATTTGAGCTGCCTTGCGCGACTGCGCTACACGGTCATTCAGCCGTCATTCAAGCGACCACAGGCGCAGCGAGCCGTCTGCAGACGTGCTATACAGCATTTTGTCGTCAGCGCTGAACGATAGCGAGCGCACTGTTTGCGTGTGTCCGCTCAGCTCGCGCACAGCTTTTCCGCTCGCCACGTCGTAGACCACGATTGTGCCTTGTGCGTAGCCAACCGCAATTGTCTTGCTATCGCTGTTGAAGGCGAGCGCTGAGATGCTGCCGAGCTGCGCATTTGGACGCAAGGACGCTTCCGTGCGCAGCGTCTCAGTGTTGTAGAGCAGCACGCTGCCTGCGGAAGCGGCAGCCAGCAAGCTGGCAGTGTTGTTAAAAGCGAGCGCAGTGGCAGTGCTGGCGTTATCGATCAGCTGCACGCTGCCATCAGCTAACGAGACGAGCCGCACGAATGGATCGCCAGACGTGGCATACGCAGCGAAGCGTCCATCAAGGCTGAAGGTCGTGTGCAAGAGATCGCGCGCGTGTTCAGCGCGCGTCTGCGCTATCTCGCGCGTGGTGTCGGCGTTGAAGACGCGGATCGCGTTGTCTGCGGCGCCGCTGATGATCTGCGCGCCGTCTGTGCTGAAGGTCAGGCTGATGATCGATCCACGATGGGCGTCGAAGTTTGCCAGATTCCTGCCGCTCGCCACATCCCATAGGAAAATCTTCGCTGAGGCGCCAACTGCCAGCGTCTTGCCGTCAGGGCTGAAGGCGAGGCTGCCGATGTTAGTGCGTTGCATCTCAAGTGTCTGTAAAACGCGATAGTCCTCGGTCTCGTAGAGCAGGACGTTGCCATTCGAGCCGCCGATTGCCAAAAGCGCGCCGTCAGGACTGTAGGCGACAGTATTGACGCGCGCTTTGGCATCTTCGAGCGTGCGCAGCTCAGCGCCTTTTTCCACGTCCCAGACGCGCACGCTCTGATCAGACGAGCCTGAGGCGAGCTGTTTGCCGTCGGCTTTGAAGGCGAGCGCGCTGATCTGACTGCGATGTCCTTGAAAAACGCCTGCCACGCGTCCGCTCTCGGCTTCCCACAGACGGATCGTGTTCTGATCAAGCGTGGCAGCTGCCACCAATTTATCATCAGGGCTAAAAGTGACCGCATAGAAGCCTGAGCGCGCGCCTTCGAAGGTCTGCAGGCGTTCACCTGTCTCTACATTCCAGACTCCGACCGTGCGATCCAAACTGGCAGAGGCGAGTTTCGCGCTATCAGCGCTGAAGGCGACCTGCTGCACTTCCTCGCTGTGACCGCTGATGAAGCGCGGCTGCTTGGTCACATCAGCCGCTGAATACAGCCAAATGCCGATGGTGCTGGCGACGGCGATGTATTTGCCATCTGGCGAGGCAGCCAAGTGGCGAATGCCGCCGCGCCCGACGATGGTCGCGCCGCCTTGCGCAGAGACGATCAACGCGCTGCTGCTTGTAAGCGTTGCTGCAATCAGGACGCCGATTAGACGGTAGAAAAAGCGTTTCATTGAGTTTCTCCTCAACGCAAGTGAAAACCTGACAGAGCGTTTATAGGAAAGCGGCAAGCACGTTGAAACACTCATCTTGATTGTACCATCAAAAGCGATGCTCAGCGCCGCGAACTCAGAAAAGCGCGCCAAGCCGCTTGCAACTGCTCTTTATCCTCAGCGCTCACGTTGTGAATGCGCGGCGATAGCCGCTTTTTGCGCGTGTTGTACAGATCGAAATAGCCGTTCAAGGCTGTCACGCGCGCGTACATATCGTTGAAAATGCCTGCGAACGCCGCCGAAATGCCTTGTGCCGTCAGATAGTCGGCGAAGGCGCGCGCGAGCGTCTCCGCTTCGCTCAGTAGCGCATCTTGCTCGGATGCAGGCGCGTCGGTCGCAGTAGATTGCGTTATCAAGCGCAGCGCAATGGCTTGCTTAGCGAGCTGGTCAGCCTTTTCGTTCCACAGATCGCCTGTGTGGCTCGTCACCTTTTGCCACGCAATTCGCACGCCTGAGTTGCCCACAAATTCCGCGTATTTCTGCGTGAGCGCCTGCTCAGCGCGCCAACGTCCTGTCACCCATGCCTCTAGACCTTCGTAATCGTAGTAGATCGTCACTGCCGACACGCTGTGTTTCTGACACCAGCGCAGCGCCTCAGCGACGGCTGTGATCTCGCCGCCCACCTGCCGATGCTCAGGATCAGTCTTGGCGATGCCGAACAGCGCCGCCTGAAATTGCGAATTTTTCAGGATGATGACGCCATAGCTGACCGTGCCATGCTCAAAAGAGCCGTCCACATAGATTTCGTACTGATCGGTTGCTGTCTCTGTCATGCTGCTTCTCCATCGTCTTAAAAAGTTCGCCGCAAGCGCTTGACAAAAATTGTGCATTCTCTAGCGCGCCAATTTGTGGTAAGGTAGGCTTGCACAAATGTGAAGTGTTGTGACCTTTGCATAGCCAATAGGTGACTTATGCTAGAGAGCCGCGAGGATTATCTGATCCGTGTTGCCTCGCTCTACTACGAGCAGGATTATAACCAAGAGCAGATCGCCAAACTACTGGCGACCTCACGCTCGAACGTCTCGCGCCTTTTGAAGGAAGCCAAGCAGAAAGGTCTGGTGGAAATTCGCATCCGTAAGCCGATCAGCACGGTGCCGCCGCTTGAGAAGCACTTCCGCGAGCGCTTCGGCTTGGAGCGCGTGATGATCGTCGAGAGCCGCGGTCGCCCTTATGCTGAGACGCTCAGCGCGGCAGGGCAGTTAGCGGCGCGCTACCTTGAAGAGCGCCTGCGGCAAGGCGATACGCTCGCCATTTCGTGGGGAACAGGCGTCAGCGCGGCGGTCAGTGCGCTGAGCGAGCGCCAGAGCTTGCAAGTGGAAGTGGTGCAGATGATCGGCAGCGTCGGCACGGTTGAGTCCGAGATTGATGGGCATGAGCTGGCGCGCAAGCTGGCGACCAAGCTGGGCGGACGCTTTTTCTATCTGCACGCGCCGCTCTTGGTGGATAGCCGCGCCGCGCGCGACTTGTTCCTAGAGCAGCCGACCATCAGCGAGACGCTCAACCGCGCACGGCGCGCCAGCATCGCCTTGCTGGGCATCGGCACGACCGAAGTCGGCATGTCCAGCTTCCTGCGCGCCGGTCATCTGACGGAAGCCGAGCTGAAAGAGCTGCGCGCGCAAGGCGCGGTTGGCGAGACGGCAGGTCGCCATTTCGATATCAACGGCAACTGCGAGCGCTTCGATGTGAATCAGCGCGTGATCGCGCTCGATCTAGCGGATGTCAAGGCGATTCCGAGCGTGATCGCTGTGGCGTGCGGCTTGCCCAAGCGTTATTCGATCTTAGGCGCGCTGCGCGGCGGCTACATCAAGGCGCTCGCCACAGATGACGTGACTGCGCTCGCCGTCTTGGAAGCGGACGGCAATTGAATCAATGGCGCGGCAGCGCGGCGTAGCGCCAAACTGCGGCGAAGCCTGCCCATGCGCGATTCTGCACGCCGTCAGTGATCAGGTCGCGGCAGGCTTCTAAGCGGCGCTCAGCCTTGTAAGCAGGATCGTGCAGGTAAAGGCTCTCGATGCGCGTGCCGGTATCGAGGCGATAGTTTGGCAATGGCACGTTAGCGAGGAAATGCGGATAGCGCAGCGTGATCAGCGCCTGTGGCAGCCGATAGCCGCTCGCCGTGCGCGTGTACAAACTGACTCCGCACGGCGTGCCGTGCTGTTTGAGCAGCCAGCCGACGCTTGGCGCCGCCTCACGCGCGCGAAAGAGCGCCTGCACGCGCCCAAGCGAGAGCGTGTCAACCGATTGAAAGAAATAGATGAGCGCCTCGTCCACTTGGTTAGGCAGCACATCTATCGAGACGACGAGCTGCTTGGTGTAAAGTTCGTCGCGTGTGCGCGGCAAAAGCGCTGAGCGCGTCTCGTTCCAGCTGCTGTGTCCGGGCGTCATGCCCAACAGACAGATTCCGTTGCCGTGACACTGCTCAGGCGCGTGTAGTCCGATTGCCGCGATCAGCTCTGGCAGCGGCTGCGCCTGCCCGATTTGGCGCGTCAGACCGATGCTCAGCGCGAGCGCTGCGCTCAGCAAAAAGCTGCAGAGCAGTAGAATGCGCACGGCAGCATCCTCAAAAATGGCGCAGGCAAGCGTGACGCCTGCCTACACTGCGCTGATTAGGAAGAAGGCGTCGCCGTCGGCTCAGCCAAGACGTTCGGAATATCTTCGATCTTGTACGGTCTGCCACCGCGCGTCACGCTGACGAACGACGCGTTGATCCAGCCGCGCACGCCGTTGTATTCCACCTGCAGCCAAGTGCCATCGCCATTGCGACCTAACACTTCAAGTTGCGTGCCTGATGGAATCAAGCCGAGCGACTCTGAGCCTGCATCAGGATTGCGGCGCAGGTGCAAGTTGGCGCCTGGATCGACCTTGTCAATGGTAGCCGTCACGACCTGCGTAGCAGGCGGCGGCGGCGCCACCAAAGGGCTGCCTTGCAAGCCGCCAACGCGCACTTCGGCGGTAGTTGGCACGTCGTCTAGCGAGAACGGACGACCGTTCCGCGAGAGCGTGACGAACTGCGAATTCACCCAGCCAAGCAGCGTGCCGCTCTCAGTGGTGAAGCGCACGTAGAGCCAGATCAGGCTGCTCGGCTCGCCAACCAAGCCGCCGCGCGACTCAACTTCAGTCTTCTCCAGCACCACAAGCCGCGTGCCGAGCGGCAGGAGCGCTAACGACTCAGCCGTGATATCAGGCGTGCGCCGCAATTGTAGATTCACGCCTGGATCGACGTTCACAGTGGCGATGATCAGGTTGAGATCGGCGGCGACAGGCGTAGCGAGCGACGTGCTGATCTCGCCGAAGGTATTCTCAGGCACTTGTGGGAAGGTCAGCATCTCGGCAGCTGTGAAGACGCGCCTGCCGCGCGCATCGGTCACTACGAGGAACTCAGGCTTCGTCCAGCCGGTGATCTTGCCGCCATCGGGCAGTTCCCACGTCACGAAGACCCAGATATCTTGAATGCGCACGCCTTCAGGATTGAGCGTAGCGGTCGCTTCAGGCGTCGGCTCATCGGGCAGACGAGCAGGTCCGCGCACGCCTTCGATGCGCAAGAGCGTGCGGCTCGGCGCTAGGGCGAGCGTACGCGCGTCAGTGCGTGGATACTCACGAATCTTCAGGTTGACGCCAGGATCGGTATCCACGATGCCTGTGATGCCTGTGAAGCCGAATGGCGTCGGCGTAGGTTGCGTGAAAGCAGGCGGCGCGATGGTCGGAACGGTGATCGGAATGGTCGGAATCAAGACAGGCGCGACAGTCGGAATGTTGCCGACAATCGGCGTAGGCGTAGGCGCCGCAACCAAATCCGGCGGCAAAGGCGTCGCTTCCGCCGCCGCAGGCACGACCACAGCCGCGCTGCCCAGCTGCTCGTTCAGGCTCGTCGCCACGTAGATCAGCTCAGGCGCGCTCTCAGACCCTGCCAAGATGAAGTTGTGCAACACGCCGCCATTCAGCACAAGCGCGCTGCGCAGGCTGAGCTCCTTGCCGAAAATGCCCAGCTCTGCCGCGAAGACTCCTTTCTTCACTTCGCTGCCCGACGCCTGACTGCTCTGCACGACGGTCTCTTCATCGAGCGTGAGGAAGGCGAGATCGCCGCTGAGCGCGTTGATCAAGCGCACGCGCGCGCGCTCAGCGTCTAGCGAAGCGATGTTATCCGCATAGACGGTCGCCGTGAGCGCATCAGGCGCGCCGCTGATCACGACGGTCGCCGCGGCGCCGCTCGGCAGCGTCGTCTCCGCCTGCAGCACAGGCGCGCTCTCAGCAGCGCTGCCCGCTGCGCGGACGGCGATCTTCGCCTCGCCTGACGGCAAATTGACATGCGGCAAGCCGACGCCAAACGGCACATTGACCGCCACCAGACTGTCGTTCACGTAGATATCCACTGCAGGCGCTTCCGCGCTGGCGTGAACGAAGCTGACCAGCGCGCTGTTGGCAGCATCTTCCGCCGCGACGCGCTCGCTGAGCGCTAAGAGCGCCACTGACGGTCCAGCGCCAAGCACCACGACCGTGTTGTAAGTGCCTGTGACAAGCGGCAACTGATTGATGCGCGCCAAGACACTGCTGAGCGGCGCGCCTGCAGGCACCACCACCAGATCGCCGCCGCTGAGCGGAATATCCACTGTGCCATACGGCTGTCCGTAGGTCAGCCCTTGCGCCAGCGGAAACTCGACCGCGCCGCTGACTTGAATGACATCCACAGGCGGCGCATCTTTGATCGCGTGAATCGCGCCGAAGCGGATGTTGCCAGGCCGCACAGGCGCTAGATCGTCTTCGTACAAGCCGACCTCAAGCGCGTTCGGCGCGCCTTGCACGACCGCTGTGTAGGCGAAGTCAACGCCGATTGTCAGGCTGCCCTGAAAGATCGGCGCGGCGTTGCCATTGACGGTCACTGTGAGCGCCCGCGTGCCAACTGGCACGCTCAGGAAGCGCGTGGCGGCGCCAAAGCTCAGTCCGCTGGCAGCCAACTGCCCATCTAGATAGATATCCACATCCGGACTGCCTGCTACGCCATGCACAAAGCGCACTTTGCCCAGCGTCGCGTCTTGAGCGGCGCTCGGCGCAGGCGCGACCAGACTCGCGATCAGCAAAATAGCTGCGAACAGCCCGAGCAGGCTGTAAAAGCGCGCTTTTGCTAAGGTATGATCGGAAAAACGCATACGCTAAACTCCTGCACACGATTGCGTGTGTGCTGATCAGAAAGTTGGGACGAGTCGCATGACTCGTCCGTTGAGAACAGACAGGCTCAAGTGCCTTCTTGCCACTGATTGAGGTACTGAAACTGCTCTTCGGTCAGCGTGTCAATGCGGACGCCCATCGCTTCCAGTTTCAGGCGCGCGATCTCTTGGTCAACTTCAACAGGCAAGCTGTAGACGCGCTTCTCGAGCTTATCAGCGTTGCGCAGCATGTATTCGGCTGCCAGCGCCTGATTGGCGAAGCTCATGTCCATCACACTGGCAGGATGTCCTTCGGCAGCGGCGAGATTGACCAGACGACCTTCGCCCAACAGATTGATGGTGCGTCCGTCTTTGGTGCGGTACTGCTGCACAAATGGACGCACCAACTTTGGCGTGCCGACCGAGAGCGCTTCAAGCGCAGGAATATTGATTTCCACGTTGAAATGCCCTGAGTTCGCCACAATCGCGCCGTCTTTCATCACTTCAAAGTGATGCCGATCTATCACGTTGATATCGCCTGTGGCGGTCACGAAAATATCGCCGATCTTCGCCGCGTCCAGCATCGGCATCACACTGTAGCCGTCCATGAGCGCTTCCAGCGCCTTGAGCGGATCGACCTCAGTGACGACGACCTGTGCGCCCATGCCGCGCGCGCGCGCCGCGATGCCGCGCCCGCACCAGCCGTAGCCTGCCACGACAACCACGCGACCTGCCAGCAGGATATTCGTGGCGCGCAAGATTCCGTCAATCGTGGATTGTCCTGTGCCATAGCGATTATCGAACATATGCTTGGTGTTGCTATCGTTGACGGCGATGACAGGGAACATCAGCGCGCCATCGGCTGCCATGGCGCGCAGACGGATCACGCCTGTGGTCGTCTCTTCAGTGCCGCCGATCACGTATTGCAGCAGCTCGCGGCGATTCTTGTGCAGCTCGCTGACCACATCCGCGCCGTCGTCCATCGTCAATTGCGGCTTGTGATCGAGCGCCGCTTCAATGTGGCTGAAGTAGGTCGCCTTATCTTCGCCTTTGATGGCGTAGACAGGAATTTCGTAATGTGTGACGAGCGATGCTGCCACATCGTCTTGCGTGGAGAGCGGATTCGAGGCGCATAGCACAACGTCGGCGCCGCCTGCTTGGAGCGTCGCCATCAGGTTGGCAGTCTCAGTGGTCACGTGCAGGCAAGCCGAAATGCGCACGCCTTTGAGCGGCTTCTCGCGGCTGAAGCGCTCGCGGATTTGGCGCAAGACAGGCATCTCTTGCTCTGCCCAATCAATGCGCAGCTTGCCGCCTGTGGCAAGGCTCGGATCGGCAATATGATACAGTTGAGTCATTGTTTTTCGTGTTCCTCACAGGTCAGTTGAACATTCATGCCTATCAAATACGGCGCTTGATTATAGCAGCGCTCAGCGCCTTATGTCGAAAAGTATGCTGAGCGTCGCTCAGCTGCTGCGCTGCGCAGGCAAGAGCAGCGCTTGCAGCGCGCCGCGATCGTCGAAGACTTGGCGGAAGCGCGCCACAAACTCAGCAGGCGTGTAGCGATGCGTCTGCGTGCCGACGCGCTCAATGGCGTAAGCGGCGCACAGCGAGCCGACGCGCCCTGTGATATCCCAGTCCCAGCCGTGCTGCATACCGCACAACAAGCCTGCTCGGAAGGCGTCGCCGACGCCTGTTGGATCGGTCACGTCGTCAGTCGGGAAAATTGGAATGCGATAGTGCTGACCGTCGGCGAAAATCTCTGCGCCGTGCTTGCCGAGCGTGCGTGCCAAGACTTTCACATGGCTCAGCACTTCCTCTTGACTCATACCTGTTTTGCGGCTGAGCAAGTTCCACTCATACTCATTCACGGTCAAGGCGTGCGCATGCTGAATGCCGCGCCGCAACGTCTCGCCGTCGAGGCGCGGCAATTGCTGGCTCGGATCGTACATATACGGAATGCCGCGCGCGATGCATTCTTCTACCAGCTGCGACATGGCTTGTGGATCGTTAGGCGAGATGACCACATAGTCAGGTTGCACATCCAGCGTATCGGTCAGGCTATAGTTGCGCGCATACGCCATGGCGCCGCCATAAAACGAGGCGATTTGGTTATTCTCAACATCCGTGTTGGCAAAGAACGAGGCAGTGAAGACGTGATCGATCACTACCACGGCGCGCGTATCCACGCCAACTGACTCTAGCCATGCGCGATACTCGCCAAAATCGCGTCCAACAGTCGCCATCAGGCGCGGTCGCATGCCGAGCAAGCCCATGTTGTAGGCGATGTTCGCGCCGGCGCCGCCCCAGTGCCGCGCCATGTCGTCCACCAAAAAACTCAGGCTGATCCGATCCAGCTTATCGAGCAAAAGCTGCTCGCGGAATAAGCCAGGGAAGCGCATCAGATAGTCATAGGCGACCGAGCCAGTGATCACAATCTCTTTCATGCAAGCGCTCTCACTCCAAACTCATGCTGCTCAGCGCAAGGGCTGAGCCTGAACGCGAGGTCGGAGTATAACAGAAAGCCGCTCAAAAATTAAGGCTCGCTCAGGCGCCGCTGCGGTTGAGCGAAGTTTGTTGCACGTGCCGCTTTGACGCTAGAATACAGGCGAGTCTTAACGAAAGTCACGATTAAGGGTCGTCATGTCTCTAGAGATTCATCCCGATGCACTGAACGCGCTTCTGTACGCTGATCACGGCGCGCCGTTCGATATTCTCGGTCCGCATCCTGTTGGCGATGGACAAATCTCAGTGCGCGCGCTGCGCCCATATGCAGAGCGCCTGACGCTGATCGCCGCTGACGGCAGCCGTCATCCGATGACCAAGCTGCGCAGCGAAGGCTTTTTTGAGGTCACTTTGCGCGCCGCTGAGCCGTTTCGTTACCGCCTTGAGGCGACCTTCGCCGATGGCGCCGTAGATATTTACTACGATCCATATGCTTTTCCGCCGCTGCTGACCGACTTTGACCTGCACTTGTTCGCGGAAGGCAACCTGCTGTATGCCTACAAGATGCTCGGCGCGCACCTGACCGAAGTGGACGGCGTGCGCGGCACGCGCTTCGCCGTCTGGGCGCCTAATGCGCGCCGCGTGAGCGTGGTGGGCAATTTCAACTTCTGGGACGCGCGCCGTCATCCGATGCGGCAGCGTAGCAACGGCGTCTGGGAGCTGTTCATCCCTGAGCTGGGCGAAGGCGAGATTTACAAGTACGACATTCGCTCGAACTTTCACGGTTATCAAGCGCAGAAGAGCGATCCGTACGGCTTTCGCTACGAGTTGCGTCCGAACACTGCCAGCATCATCGCCGATCTCTCGCGCTACCAGTGGCAAGATGAGGCATGGATGGAGCAGCGCGCCAAAGGCTCGCCGCTCACCAAGCCAATGGCAATTTACGAAGTGCATCTTGGCTCGTGGCGGCGCAAGCCTGATGGCAGTTGGCTCAGCTACCGCGAGCTGGCGCATGAGCTGGTGGAATATTGCGCGCAAATGGGCTACACACACATCGAGCTGCTGCCGATCACTGAGCATCCATTTGACGGCTCATGGGGCTATCAGACGACGGGCTATTTCGCGCCGACCAGCCGCTTCGGCACGCCTGATGACTTCAAGTATTTCGTGGATTGCTTTCATCAGCGCGGCATCGGCGTGATTCTGGACTGGGTGCCAGCGCACTTCCCTAAAGATGGCTACGCGCTCAGCTATTTCGATGGCACGCATCTTTATGAACACGCCGATTCGCGCAAAGGCGAGCATCCTGACTGGGGAACGTATATCTTCAATTACGGGCGCAATGAGGTGCGTTGTTTCCTGATTTCCAGCGCGCTCTTCTGGCTGAAGGAATATCACATTGACGGCTTGCGCGTGGACGCTGTCTCGTCCATGCTCTATCTGGACTTCTCGCGCAAGGCAGGCGAGTGGGTGCCGAATCAGTATGGCGGCAATGAGAATCTTGAGGCGATCAGCTTTTTGCGCTACGTGAACGAGGTCGCACATCGCGAGGCAGCAGGCAGCGTGATGATCGCTGAAGAATCGACGGCTTGGGCGATGGTCTCGCGCCCTGCCTACATCGGCGGCTTAGGCTTCACCTTCAAGTGGGACATGGGCTGGATGCACGATACGCTCGCCTACATGCAAAAAGATCCGATTTATCGGCGCTATCATCACAACATGATCACTTTCTCGATGTTGTACGCCTTCAGCGAAAACTTCGTCCTCTCGCTCTCGCACGATGAAGTGGTTCACGGCAAAGGCTCGCTGATCAACAAAATGGCGGGCGATTGGTGGCAGAAATTCGCCTCGCTGCGCTTGCTGTTCGGCTATCAGTACACGCATCCGGGCAAAAAGCTGAACTTCATGGGTCAGGAGTTTGGGCAGTGGCAAGAGTGGAGCGAGGCGCGCGCGCTGGACTGGCACTTAGTGCGAGATTGGGAAATGCACGCCAAAATGCAAGCGTGGTCGCGCGATTTGAACCATTTCTATCAGGCGCAGCCTGCGCTCTACGAGCAGGACACAGATTGGAACGGCTTCAAATGGATCAATCCAAATGACGCGGATAACTCAATCTTCAGCTACATTCGTTTTGCCTGCGATCCGAGCGATTTTCTGGTCTGCGTGCTGAACTTCACGCCTGTGCCGCGCCATAACTATCGCATTGGCGTGCCGAAAGCAGGCGTGTACGCTGAAGTGCTGAACAGCGATAGCGTCTACTACGGCGGCAGCAACGTCGGAAACATGGGCGCCGTGCAGAGCGAGCCATATCCGATGAACGACTTTCCGCACAGTCTCTCGATCACTGTGCCGCCGTTGGCAATCGTCGTCTTCAAGTTGAAAGCCTGAAAATGAAGCACGAGGATCGGCGTGCGCCGATCCTCGCTAATAGACGTACTGATCTTCCAGCTCTTCGCGCAGGCGCAAGTAGCTCTCGTAGCGATGCGCAGCGATCTCGCCGCGCGCGACAGCAGCGCGCACAGCGCACTCAGGCTCGTTGATGTGCGTGCAATCGCTGAATGGACAATGCGCAATGTGCGGCACAAACTCGCGGAAATAGCCGTCCAGCTCGTCAGGCTCGATATCCCATAAGCCGAGTCCGCGAATGCCAGGCGTATCCGCCACATAGCCGCCGCCGATCAGCGGCACCATCTCGGCGTAATTGGTGGTGTGCTTGCCTTTGGCGAGCTTGGCGCTCACCTCGCCGACGGCGCGCCCAAGCTCAGGTTGAATGGCGTTGAGCAGGCTGCTCTTGCCAACGCCTGAGCGACCTGTGAAGATCGAAACTTTGCCGAGCAGGACGTCGCGCAGCTCCTGAATGCCGATTTGAGCGACCGCGCTGACGTAAAGGACAGGATAGCCGATGCGCTCGTAGGTCGCGAAGAGCGCGCACGATTGCTCTGCGCCTGCTAGGTCAATTTTGTTCAGGACGACCACAGCAGGGATGCCCGCTTTTTCCGCCGCCACAAGGCAACGATCCAAAAAGCGCGTGTTCGGCGCAGGATTGGCAGCCGCGCTGACAAAAACAGCCTGATCGCAGTTGGCGATCAGCACTTGCTCGCGCTCGGTAGACGTGCCGGCGTATTCGCTCGGCTCGATGCGCGAAAGGACGCGCTGACGCGGCAAAACTTGCTTGATCACGCCGCTGCCATCAGGCAACCGCTCGATGATGACGCGGTCGCCGATCACACATAGCTCAGTCTTTTTGCTCGCCTGCTTCAGCGTGCCGCGCAGCTGGCAGATCACTAGATCGGTCTGCGTTTGCACCCAGTAAAAGCCACTTTGTGTCTTGACGACAAGCCCTGCTATCTCTTGTTTTTGCATACACCTCTCATGTCATGCGATACGTCGCAATGCATCATAGCATGGCTTGTACAGGACGGCAAGATGCATTCCTACGAAGGTTTCTCAGAAGAGCGTGAGCTGTGAGCGGTCGGCAGGCGGCTGATCGTGCGCTGCCCAAGGCAAAGGCGGCAGTGCGCACAGCGCATTGACGCGCTCATAGAGCGCACGCGCCAAGCCGGGCGAGTTCTCCTCGCGCGGACAATGCGCGAAGAAATAGACTGTGCGCTGCTCGGAGAGCCAAGCGCTGATCCGCGCTGCCCAAAACGCCAGATATGGCGCATTTTCATCAGGGATCGGACTGCCGATGTAGCGCACAAGCGCGAAAGGCTGTGTTGCTTCGGCGTAGAGCGGCACGTCAGGCTTTTTCTCCTGACCGAGCAGCGCTTCGGGCGCCGCGCTGGCGTAGATCGGACGGCTATCGAAGGCGACGCGCGCCGCGCCATGCTCAGCCAGAAGCGCATCGAGCTGTGCGCTACGCTCAGGCGCAAACCATGCGCGATGACGCACTTCAACCGCGATCTGTAGGTCGCGCGGCAATGCGCTCAAGTACTCAGCTAAAATCGGCAGCGCGCTTGGACTGAAGCTAGGCGGCAATTGCAACATAAGCGGACCGAGCCGCTTGCCAAGCGCGCGCATTGCGTTGAGAAAAGCATCGGTCTGCGCGGCGACCGCGCGCAAGTGCGCCGTGTGCGTGATGGCGCGCGGAAACTTCGGGCAGAATCGGAAGGACTCAGGCGTTTGCTGCGCCCAGCGCTGGACTATCGGCAGCGACGGCAGCGCGTAGAAAGTGCTGTTCACCTCAACGGTTGTCAGACGTTCAGCGTAAGCGCTCAGAAGCGCTCGCTTGGACAAGCCGTGCGGATAAAATGCGCCTATCCAGCCTTCATATGCCCAGACTGCACAACCGACGTATAGCACTTTCACGCTCCACAGCCAACTGACGCGCTATGCGCTTCGGTATTGCGACCGCGCGAAGAACGGTCGCCTTATGCGCAATTATAGCGGCACGCTTTTACGTGACGCACGGCAAAATGCGCTATAATGCAAGCTGAGTCTTCAAAAAACTCACACTAACATGCGTAGGATGGCAGGGCATGGCAGTCAAGAGCCTCGAAATTGAAGGGCGCATTTTGTTTGTGGCAGAACGAGAGCTGCAACGTTCACCGGCGACGGTGCGCGTGGGACAGGCTGCCTACAATGTGCGACAGGCTCAGTTGAATGACCTTGCCCGATTACAGCAGTTGCTCGATACATACAAGCCTGACGTGCTGATCCTCGATATGGCGCTCGCGCAGAGCTTCGGCGCGGACGGTTGCGCACAGCTCAAAAGAAATGCTTGCGCGCCGTTGCTCGCGATTGCCTCAGCGCCGCCGCACAGCCCTGAAGCCGAGCAGCTTGCGCTCTCGCTCGGCGCTGATGACATACTTGAGCTGCCGTGGCGCCCGACCGAAAGCCTGCCGCGCCTGCGCAGCCTGCTGCGCTTGCATCGCCAAAACGAGAGACTGCGCCAACAGAATCACCAGTTGCGCCAAGAGCTTGCCGAGCGCGAGCTGCGTTTGAAAGTTGCCCAGACGACGTCACAAGAGTACAGCCTGCTGCGCGATAGCATCGTCCACAACGCTGTCCACGAGATGAGTACGCCGCTTTTGCAGGTGAAGAGCTCCATCTCGATGCTCGATAGCGCGCTGCGCGACGTCTCTGAGGAAAATAACCTAGCGACCATGCTCGACTTCGCCAAACAAGCCTTGACGCGCCTTGAGAATGTGCTGGAGAACTTCCGTCACTTGGCGCGCTCGCTCGATCTGAACGTCGAGCCGATGCAAGTGGAAGACTCGATCAGCCTCGCCATGCGCGCGCTCAGCCGACGTTGGTCTTCTGCCAGCAAAGTGCAGCGCGTGCGCACACAGATCGCAGATGACCTGCCAACCGTGCTGAGCGATAAGCAAGCCATCGCGCAAGTCTTGCAGCAATTGATTGATAACGCGCTGAAATTCAGCCCTGATGAGCAGCCTGTCGAGGTGATTGCGCAGCGCACAGCTGACGGCGTGCGCCTCAGCGTGCGCGATCGCGGCATCGGCATGGAAGCCGACCAGACCGAGCGCATTTTCAAAGAATTTTACCAGACTGACTCAGGCTCGCAGCGGCGCTTCAGCGGCTCAGGCATTGGACTCGCCATTGTCAAGTTGATCCTGGAGCGACTCGGCGTGCCGATTCAGGTTGAGAGCCAACTGAGCGTCGGCAGCACATTCAGCTTCACGCTGAAAGCAGCGCCATTGTGCTAGAGACGCACCACGCGCCCTGACGCGGCGCGCAACAGCCTATCGCGCACGGCTGCGCCAATGCCTGCTTCAGGGAAACTGCGCGCGAGAATGCACGCCACACCTTGATCGTCAAGCGCGCGCAAGGCTGCATACAGATTGTGCGCCACGCCTGCTAGGTCATTCAAGCTGCCGACGATTTCTACGCACACATTCGGCAGATCAGCCATGAAAGGCGCGTCCTCAGCGGCGAGCAACAAACCGACGCGCTCAACAGCGGCGCGACGGCGCGCTTCGGCGCGTAGCGCTGCGCGCAATTGCATCTCATCGGCGCTCTCGTAGAGCGTGAGCGCCGCGCGCGGCGCATAATGCTTCAGCAACATGCCTGGCGCAGGCAACGCTTCTGCATCTGCTGTCGCGTAGCGCGCCACGACTTGAATCGTCTCAGGCAAGCCTGCCGCAGCCAGACAGGCTTGCAAGGCTTCGAGCGGCACGCCGCCATGCCGCAACAAACGCGGCGGCGCGCTGCATAGGTCGAGGATGCTGGACTCAACGCCAACATCGGTCGCGCCGCCATCGAGAATCAACTCAATTTGCTCAGAGAGATCGGCATAGACGTGCTGCGCGGTCGTTGGACTGGTATACGCGAAGCGATTGGCGCTGGGCGCGGCAATTGGCACGCCTGCCGCAGCGATCAGCGCTTGTGCCACAGGATGTGCAGGCACGCGCACGCCAACGCTGGCTAAGCCTGCCGTCACAATCGGCGGAATGCGCCTGCCGCGCGGCAGGACGAGCGTGAGCGCGCCGGGCATGAACGCCGCCATCAGCGCCTGTGCGCTGCGACGCGCCGTCTCGCTCAACTGCGTCCAATTCACCACGTCCTCAGATAGCTCGCCTGCGCAGTGGACGATGATCGGATCAGCGCTTGGGCGACCTTTGGCGGCGAAAATGCGCGCCACTGCCTCAGCGTCAAAGGCGTTCGCGCCGAGTCCGTAGACAGTCTCGGTCGGAAAAGCGACCAGCTGTCCTGATCGGATCAAAGCGGCAGCGCGACCGATGATCTCAGGCTCAGGCTGCTCAGGCGAGACTTGCACCAGCTCAGCAGGCATCAGTCGCCATCAGACTCAGGCGCAATCACGGCGAGCGCGGCGCGCGCCGCTTGGCGCTGCACATCCGCCCAGCCTTCTTCGGTCGCCATTTTGCGCAGATGGTCGCGCACGGCTTGCCGTTCATCAGCCGCCTGCAGCGACGACCACGCAGCTGCCACTCGAGTCGGCTCTTCGCTGAGCAGATCGCTCCAGAATTCTTCTAGCCAATCGGATGCATCAGCCTCAGACATGGTTCCTCTCACTCGTGTGAGCCGTTCGTTTCGCTACTGTTGGCGCTTGGCTCGGAAAGACGGTAGCCGACGCCGCGCACGTTCACGATCAGATCAGGATTCTGCCCGCAGCTCTCCAGCTTGCGGCGCAGGTTACTGACGTGCGGACGGATGACTT
>Ga0308403_1000097_pt1 | contig 35231 bp, 29 predicted proteins | sample HotsprSampleOSM3_FD_203470 | JGI IMG/M metagenome (GOLD analysis project Ga0308403, IMG submission 203470) | Hot spring phototrophic mat microbial communities from Octopus Spring, Yellowstone National Park, Wyoming, United States - 20060914_OS-M3 ... | reverse complement strand
CGACCAAAATTGTCAAAAAACGCGAGCGTGTCATTCGAATTCTCCAAGAAAAGCCGACGAGATGGCTGCACAGGAGCAACCTCTCATAGCCTACGACATTTTCAACAGCTTGTCAATAAAACTGAATGTTATCTGCAAAAATAAATTTCAATTGTTTATTCAATTTTACTCAATGCAATGACTTTGCAAGCGTCCTTTGCCGTTGAAAAAAAGTAGACTTTTGTGCTGAAACATAGTTCTAATTTATAATCTGGCCGTGCAGCAGTTTTGCGCAGCACAAAACATCCTGCAAAGCTACAGTGCGAAGACGACCGAGCATGGAACGACGTCCTGCCAGAAGTCACTTGATCGGCAATCGCTATCGCCTGCTCAGGAAAATAGGCGAAGGCGGCATGGGCGTCGTGTTCGAAGCGCACGATCAGCTGAACGGTCAGCCTGTGGCGCTCAAGCGCATCAAAGCGCGTCCTGATCAAAACTACGGCGATACGCCGCAGCGCCAATTGCTGGCGCACGAATTTCAAATTCTGGCAGGGCTGCGCCATCCACACATCATCAGCGTGCTGGACTTCGGCTACGATAGCGACTTGCAGCCGTACTTCACAATGCCGTTCTTGCAAGGCGCGCGGAATATCCTCGATGTGGCAGCTGAGCGGATGCTCTACGGCAAGGTGCGCCTTTTGATCGAGACCTTGCAGGCGCTCAATTACCTGCATCGGCACGGCATTCTGCATCTCGATCTCAAGCCGAGCAATATCCTCGTCGAGCCGAACGGTCGGACGCGCGTGTTGGACTTTGGCATCGCCAGCGATAGAGCGCATATGCCTGAGATCGGCGGCACTTTAGAATATCTTGCGCCAGAGGCGCTGCGCGGCGAGGAAGTTGACTTCGCCGCCGATCTTTACGCGCTCGGCGTGATCGCCTATCAAATCTTTGCGCGCAGGCATCCTTTCGCTGCCGATGGCATCGCGCAGCTTATTCACAAAGTGCTGACCGAGTCGCCTGATCCTGAGCGCATGGACGCGCCCGACGCTGTACGCCAAGCTGTGCTGCGTCTGCTGGCAAAAGCGCCTCGCGAGCGCTACGCGAGTGCCTATGAGGCGATGTTGGCTTTTTACGCGGCGATTCAAGCCATGCCGAACGAGACACGCATCTTGCGCGAGAGCGTGTTGCAATCGCCTAAGTTCATCGGACGCGCGGCGGAGCTGAGCCTTTTCGACGCGGCATTGGCAGAGACCTTGCAAGGGCGCGGCTCGGCGTGGCTGATCGGCGGCGAGAGCGGCGTTGGCAAGTCGCGCCTGTTAGACGAATTGCGCATCCGCGCTCTGGTCAAAGGCGCTGTAGTGCTGAGCGGTCAGTACCTAGAAGGCTCGGGCGGCTTGTACAGCGCGTGGCGCGATGCGCTGCGCCGACTGGCGCTCCACGCGCCTGTTGATGACGATGAAGCGCTCACGCTCAAGCCGATCATCCCTGATATCGGGCGTCTGATCGAGCGCCCTGTGCATGGCACAGCGCAAATGCCTGATGAAAAGCAGCTGACCAGCTTGCTGATCGCCTTGCTTGAGCGCGCTGAGCAGCCGACCTTGCTGATCATGGACGACCTGCAATGGGCGACGGATAGTCTGGGCATTTTGCGCCAGCTGAGCAAGCGCGCGCCACAGCTGCCCTTGATGATCGTCGCCGCTTACCGCAGCGACGACGCGCACTATCTATACGGCAGGCTGCCTGAGATGCGCTTGATGAAGCTGGCGCGCTTCTCAAGGTCCGAAGCGAGCGCCTTGTGCGAATCCGTGATCGGCAGGGCAAGACACTTGGACGCCTTTCTATTTGAGCAGACTGAAGGCAACGCTTTCTACCTGACCGAGAGCCTGCGCAGCCTTGCTGAGAGCTTGGGCAGCCTTGAGCATATCCGCCAAGCGCAGCTGCCGCGTCACATTTTCTCTGAGCGGATGGCGCTCATCGCGCAGCGGCGCTTGAGTCGGCTTTCGGCGCGCTACCAGACCTTTGTGAAGATCGCCGCCGTGATCGGACGCGAGCTGGACTTCGCGCTTTTAGAGCATGTTGGCGGCAAGGCTGATTACGACGATTGGTTGATCAAGTGCGTGGATATCGCGCTCTTCCGCATTCAGGACAATCGCTGGTATTTCGTACATGACAAAGTGCGCGAAGGCGTGCTTTACGTGCTGAGCGACGCTGAGCGACGCCAGTTACATCAAGCCGTCGCTGAAGGCATTGAGGCGCTCTATCCCGAACATCAGGATTATGATTTTGCGCTCGCCTTGCACTGGCGCGAGGCAGGCGATCTGACGCGCGCCTTGCGCTACTTGCTCACGTATGCGCCGCGCGCCATCAAAAGCGGCGGCGCGACCGTTGTGCAACCACATCTTGAAGAGCTGTTGCGTTTGGTTGAGACGCGCGCCGATCTGATCGCGCAGCGCATTGCGCTTCACATGCTGTTGGGACAATGCGCGGGAGAGAGCGGCGACCAAGCGCGCGCCAAACAGCACTATCAAGCGGCGCACGCGCTCGCAGTGGCAGCGCAGGATTACGTCGGGCAGGCAAAAGCGCTCTTTCACACTGCCACAGTGGAGCATACACTGGGCAATTTCGCCGTCTGCAGGCAACTTTTGCAAGAGGCGTTGCCGCTCTTCGAAGCGCACGATCAGCCGAGCGGCATTGCGCAGGCACTTTATCTGCTCGGCTACAATGAAGGCGCGCTGAAGAATTTCGACGCCGCTGAGCAGCACTATCGCAGCTGCTTACAAGTGGCTGAAAGCCATCAAGACACATTGAATGTTGTGCGCGCGCACATGGGCTTGAGCGACATCGCGCGCCGACGGACAGACTACCGAGCAGCTGAGCATCACGCCAAGCTCGCCATTGAGTATCACGCGCCGCTTGGCGAAGATCGTCTCACGGCGACGCTCTTAATGCGCCTGAGCTTGGTCTACATGGCGGAAAAGCGTTTTGACGAAGCGCTCAGGCTTGCCGAGCAGAGCATTCACATCAGCGAGCGCTATGGCAACGTTGACGCCGTGCAATCGGCGATAGGCAACATCGGCTACGCACTCGCCCAGCAAGAGCGCTACGAAGAAGCGCGCTATTACTTCGAGCGCTGCATTGATCATGAGCGCAAGTACAGCAATTGGAACGTCTTGGCAGTTCGCTTAGGCGCTCTGGCGCAGGTCAACGTCAAACTGGCAGATTGGCGGGCAGTGCGCGCCAATCTCTACGAATGGTTGACATTGGCGCGCCGCTTGGATAACATGCGCGGCTTGCTGCACGGCTTCTACGGCATGATCGACCTAGCGCTGCACGACGGCGACGCTGTGCAAGCGGCAGAGTGGATCGGCGTCATCGAAGCGAACGCCGTGCCTGAATATCGCGATCCTGATGAGCTGGCGCGCTTCCGCGCCGCGTGTCTCGCCCATATGGACGAGACACAACTGGCTGAGAGCATCGCCTATGGCAAGACGCTCGACCTGAACGCGCTCGCTGAGCGCTTGCTGAGCGACCCTGAAGGCATTTTTGCGCCGCTCATCGCTGCCCAGAAGCGCGAAGACTCAGACTAGCCTGTGCTTCAGCGCTAACGAGACTGCCTCAGCGCGATTGCTGACGCCTAGCTTCGATAGGATGCTGCTGATGTGATACTTGACCGTCGAGCGGCTGATCACAAGGCGCTCTGCGATCTCAGGATTGTTCAAGCCTTCCACCAGCAGCGCTAACACTTCTTGCTCGCGATCAGTCAGGCGGAAATCAGGCTCAGGCGGTCGTATGGCGGCGTTGATGAGCGCTTGCGTCGCCTCAGGCGAGAGCGTGCGCTGTCCGCGCTGCGCAGCGCGAATGGCGTTCGCCAGCTGATCGTCGCTCACGTTCTTCAGCAGATAGCTGGTGGCGCCGGCTTGCATGGTCGCTGTGACGCTGCGCGTATCGCCGGCGCTGGAAAGCGCCACGATGGCGATGTGCGGAAAACGCTCGCGCAGCTGACGTGTCGCTTCAATGCCGTTCATCTCAGGCATCACAACGTCCATGATCACCACGTCCGGCTGTGTCGCTTCGCAGACCTGAAGCGCTTCTGCGCCGTTAGCAGCCTCGCCGACCACTTGCATATCGGCGAAGCCGCGCAAAAACAAGCTGAGTCCGCGCCGCACCATCTCGTGATCGTCAATGATCACCACGCGAATCGGTTTACGGTCGCTCATGAATTATTCCTCCGCAGTCCAAATGGCTCTGAGTTGTGTGCCTTCGTTCGGTTTGCTAGTCAAAGTGAGTTGAATGCCTACCTCGCGCGCGCGCTCATACATGATGCGAATGCCCATGCGGTCGCCTGACGTCGCCTGTGGATCGAAGCCGCGTCCGTCGTCCTGCACTAAAAGTTCAACGCGCCCTGCGCCGCGCAAGAGCTGTAACTTCACGTGCTGCGCACGCGCGTGTTTCAAGACGTTGTTCAGCGCTTCCTGAGCCAGACGGAAAAAAGCAATATGCACGGCAGGTGGCAAGCTGAGCTTGCCTTCGGCGTGATAGATCACGCGCGTGCGCGAGCGCCCTTTGATCGTATCCGCCAATTGGCGCAGCAAATCGCCTAGATCAGCCTCAAGCAACGCATTGGGACGCAGTTCCAAGAGCAAGGTGCGCATTTCAGCCAGCGCGCCTTGCGTCAGGTCGCGCAATTCGCCCAGCTCTGCGCCGATGCTGGCAGGATCATCTCGCCATTGGCGGATGATCGCATTGGCGACAATCGAGGCGGCGAAGAGCGTCTGCGTGACTGAGTCGTGCAGGTCGCGCGCGATGCGTTGCCGTTCTTCAAGCGCTGCCAACGCTCGCGCTTTTTGGTAGAGCCGCGCGTTCTCAAGCGCAATGGCAGCTTGATTGACGAATGCGCTCAGCCGTTCGGCGTGCAGCGCCGTGAAGAACTGCGGCAGGAAGCTATCCAAGTGCAGGAAGCCGATCACGGACTCGCCGATGCACAACGGCGCGGCAAGGTACGAGCGTGGCACGCGCACGTTCGGAAAGCGCACCCAGCTATTGATGGCGTCTACATCAGGGATGATGCAGAACTTGCGCGTGTGATACATCAAATTCAGATGATCGACTTCTGAGATGTTCAGCCGTGCTGCGCTGAGGATAGCCGTCTCTTCAGGCGTCCAGCCGTTGGTCTGGACGACGCGCGCCTGCTCGCCTTCCAAGAGCATGATGCTGGCGGCATCGTGTGGGATGATGCGCTTCACGTTCTCCAAGATGCGCGTCAAGATTTCGTCCAGCTCCAGTGTGCTGTTGAGCGCGGCAGCCGTGTCGCGCAGCATCTCTGCCAGGATGCGTTGTTCATTCTCAAGCGTTTGCAGGTGGCGCGCGTGTAATGCTCGCATGATGACCTCTGGAATGCGCGTTAAATAATTGCCTTGTTCGTCTTGGGTCACGTAATCGTAAGCGCCGTCGCGCATCGCTTCAACCACAGCTTGGATATCGGCATGGCGCGTGATGATGATGAGCGGCGCCGTCGGTTTACAGCTCAACAGCGCGCTCACGTCGCCATCGGCGAGGAAGTAATCGGATAGGATGACATCGAACGATTTCTGTCTCAGCTGCTCAAGAGCCGCCGAAAAGCTCTCCACCAATACGCACAGGTAAGGCAGCCCTTGCCCATCAACGTACTGCATAAAGCGGCCCTGATCGGACGGATCGTCTTCTACGAAAAGCAGGACGACGGACGTTTGGCTCACAGGCGTTCTTTCTTCACACAACGAACCTTGCGTGCTTTCATTGTATGCCTGAAGCGCAGCGTTACGCGATCCGCTTTTCGCTCAGTTTTTCAGCACGGCTTTTGCCTAGCCACATGGCTAGGAGAATTCAAACGCTGAAATCTGTCCACTCACACAAGGACTTCAAGAGTACAATTTATGTCAATACAACATTGAACAGGCGTAAAAGGTACTCATGGGTAATCACGCAAAGCAGCCGCTTCGTCTGCGCCTTCGTCTTAAGGTTCACCAGCAGCTGATGCTCATCTTCTCAGCATTGTTGCTCGCGCCAGTGCTTGTCTCTTTCGTGACCACGTTTTCACTTTTCGAGAACGCCGAGAACACGCTTTGGGCGGGCAGGCAGCGCGACGCTGCCAATAGCGTTGCAGCGCAAGTGCGTAACGCGATCGATCAAGCGCAGGGCGTTCTGCAGGCAGTGGCGGAGCTCTCGCAATTCGCTTTCATCGCCAATCCATTGCAGCCGATCCTGCAGACCAATCCTTCGCTTGAGGAAATTGCCGTCGTCTCGACGAGCGGGCGCGTGGTCGCGCACGCCTTCCGCAAGGCGAGCGATCTGTTCGCCAACACTGATGATGTGCGCGAAGTGGAATGGTTCGCGGAAGCGCTGAAGACGCCTTCAGGACTCTTCTACTTAGGCGAGATCGCGCTGAGCGAAGATAGTCCGCCGTCGCTTTTCCTCGCCACACGCGCTGCAGATGGCGCTGTAGTCGTCGCTGTGCTGAACATGAGCGTTCTGAATGACATTGTAGCGCGCGCGCGCTTCGGCGAGACAGGCGTCGCCTATATCGCTGAGGCAGGAGGCGAGATTGTAGCACACAGCGATCCTGCGCTGCGCGGAAAGCTCATCAACATCGCAGGTCGCGCTGAGCTGCCTGCAGTGGAAGACGTTGAATATGTCGGCAGGCTAGGCGAAATGCCGCTCGCGGATGACGCAGTGCGCACAAGCGATTACACCAACTTTCAAGGGCAGGCGGTCTTCGGCACTTCCAAAGTGCTGAGCGGCACAGACATCGTGATCTTCGTCGAGTCTGGGCAAGAGGAAATTCACGAAGGTCAGTATCGCGCTTTCCGCATCTTGGCAGCGGCGCTGGGCTTGACGATCATAATCGCGCTTGTGATTGTGCGCCAGACGATCAGGCGTGGCATTGAGACGCCGATCGCGCGCTTGCGCGAAGGCGCTCAAAAAGTTGCGAAGGGCGATTTGACACACCAAGTGCCGATCAGCTATCGCGATGAGATTGGCGAGGTGACCGAAGCCTTCAACGCTATGACTCACCAACTGCGCGAGCGCACGCTGCAAAAAGCGCGTCAGGATATCCGTCTGCGCGCTTTCTACGAAGTGACGGCGCGCAGCGGCGATATCGACTCACAGCTGAGCGCCGCGCTTGAAGTCGGCGTGAACCTGCTCGGGCTGGAGATCGGCGTCATCACGCGCACTGACGGCAATATCTACACAGTCTTGCACGCGCACAGCGCCGATGGCTCAATTCAACGCGGTCAGAGGCTCTTGCCCGGTCAGACCTATTGCGACCTGACCTATCAGATGAACGGCTTGGTGGCGATTGAGAATATGGGTCAGTCGCCTTACAAGGACTCGGCGTGCTACGCGCTGATGAGCATGGAAACTTACGTCGGCGTGCCGCTGATGGTCTACGGGCAGCGCTTCGGGACGCTCAGCTTTGTCGGGCGCGCGCCGCGCCGCGAGCCGTTCACGGCGTTCGATAAAGACTTCTTCCTGCTGATCGGTCAATGGGTGAGCAGCCTGCTGGAGCGCCAGCAAGACGAGATCGCCTTGCGAAGAAGCCGCGAGCGCCTGCTGCAAATTGCCAATAACCTTGAAGGCGCCATCTACGAATTCTTTGTGGAAGGCGACGTATGGCGCATCGGTTTCATCACGCAGGGCATTTACATGGTCGCAGGCATCACGCCTGAGGAAATCACGGCAGAATTCAATGCTTTCGCACGGCTCATCCATCCTGAGGATTTGAAGCCATTTTTCCAATCAATCAACGCCGTCTTGATCGATCACAGCAACTGGCATTTTGAAGGGCGGCTCTATCATAAACAGACGGGCGAGCTGCGCTGGTGGCGCGCTGATTCCATGCCGACTTTCGAAGCGGACGGTCGCGTCGTCTTCAAAGGCATCATCTTCGATATCACCGATCGGCGGCGCGCCGAAGAGCAAGTGCAACGGCAGAACGAAGCGCTCGTCAAGGCGAATCGCGAGTTGGCAGTGGCGCGCCGTCAGGCGGAAGCTGCCAGCAAGCTGAAGAGCCAATTCCTCGCCACGATGTCGCACGAGTTGCGCACGCCGCTCAACGCGATCATCGGCTATACGCAGCTGCAGCTGGCAGGCATGGTCGGCGAGATGACGCCTGAGCAGCAGGCTTACCAAGAGCGCGTTTTGGTCAACGCGCAACACTTACTGCACTTGATCAACGAAGTGCTAGACCTTTCGAAGATCGAGGCAGGACGCTTGGAACTGGCTGAGAGGCCGTTCAGTTTGCGCGCTTGCCTTGGCGAGGTGATGACGCAGAATAAAGTGTTGGCAGATAGCAAAGGGCTCGCCTTCACGCTTGAAGTGGACGAGCGCCTGCCTGAGACCATCATCGGCGATTACGGGCGCGTCAAGCAGATCGTCATCAACCTGGTCTCAAACGCGATCAAGTTCACTGATCAAGGCAGCGTGACCGTCAGAGCTGAACTCGCGGATGCGAACACATGGCGCATCCGCGTGATTGACACAGGCGTAGGCATTCCGCCGCACCAGCAAGAGGTGATCTTCGATGAATTTCTACAGGCGGAAAACGGCTTGGATCGCGGCGGCACAGGCTTAGGCTTGGCAATCGTGCGCAAATTGGTGCTGACCATGCGCGGCAACATCCGTCTGAGCAGCGAAGTTGGGCGCGGCAGCACGTTCACAGTTACACTTCCGCTTATCACAGAAAAACACGCGACACAAACGCTCTCGACGATCACGGGAGGATGATGGAGTTATGAGCTTTCGTACACCTGAGCCAATTCGCGGCGATATTCGCAACTGGACTATCTTGGTGGTGGACGATACGCCTGACAACTTGATGGTGGCGCGCGCTGCGCTGAACCATTTCGGCGTGAAGGCATATATCGCCAATAGCGGCGAGGAAGGTCTGCATTTGGCGCGGCAGATCAAGCCGACCGTCATCTTACCAAAATGCCTCGCATGAGCGGCTGGGAAGTCTTGGCAGCCATTCGGCGCGACGAGTCGCTCGCTAACACACTGGTGATCGCTATCACTGCCTATGCAATGGACAACGACCGCGAACAAGCGCTTGCAGCAGGCTTTGATGGTTACATCAGCAAGCCATTCGACCTGTTCACGTTTGTGGCGGAAGTTGAGCGAATCGCTCTACAATGTATGAGCCATTGAGTCATTTCAAAGGAACATTGCTATGTCCAGCACTTGGAAAGTCATCGTCGTTGAGGATACCTTCGACGATCAGCAACTTGTCTCGCGCGTGCTTGAACACTACGGCATTCAAGTCTATCTTGCCAAGAACGGCGATGAGTGCCTGCAGCTGCTCACACAAGTCGAGCCGACGGTCATCGTGACCGACCTTGCCATGCCGGGCAAAGACGGCTGGCAGACGTTGGTCGGCGTGCGCTCGAATCCAGCGACTGCGCACATTCCTGTCATCGCGATCACAGCTTATCACTCGGCAGATGTGGCAGAAGACGCCATCAAGGCAGGCTTTGACGGCTACTTTCCGAAGCCGATCAATCCGCAGACGTTTGTGGCGCGCATTCAGGAAATCCTAGGCATCTCGCTCTAGCCGCTTCGCCGAAAATCCGCCTTTAGACGTATGCCACGCGCACGGCGCAGTGCTAAACTTAGCAGCATGTGCCGTGCGCGCTTTTTACACGCTTCACGCGCTTCAACGCGGCAGAGATACGCTCGCCGTGTGAGCTATCAACCATCTGTAACGTCTCGGTAGGAGTTTCTGATGCAAGTGAGCAACGCGGCGCGCTCGCCTGAGCGCAAAATTGGCAATCTTGCCGTGTGGTGGCGCGTCATGCGCTATTTGAAGCCATATCGCAAATTTGCCGCGCTCGCCTTCATCGGCTTGGCGCTGAGCAGCGCCTTGGCGGTGCTGATTCCACGCCTGCTGCGCGACGTGATTGACGAAGGCATCAAGGCTGCCGATAACAGCTTCCTGCTGCTGGCAGCTGCGCTGATCATCGTGCTAGGTGTGCTGCGCGGTGCGGCAGGCTTCGTCTTCCGCTACTTCGGCGAGCGACTCTCGCATTACATCGCCTACGATATACGCAATCAGCTCTACGATAAAGTGCAGAATTTGCCGTTCAGCTATCACGACAAAGCGCAGACAGGCACGCTGATCACAGTCGCCATCAGCGATGTGGACGAAGTGCAGCGTTACTTCGCCTATGGCTTGATTGACGGCTTGTACACGATCTTGCTGATCATCGGCGCGGCAGCGCTGATGCTGAGCGCTAACGTGCTGCTGACCATCGTCGCCTTTGTGCCGTTGATTCCACTGGCGTTTCTCTCAGTCAAATTCGTGGGCGAGGTCGATCCGCGCTGGCGCGCTATCATGGAGCGCCTGCAAAAATTGGGCAATCAGCTGCAGGAGAACGTGATTGGCGCGCAAGTGGTGCGCGCTTTTGCCCGTGAGCGCCATGAAGCTCAGAAGTTCGGCGCGCAGAATAGTTTGCTCCATGAAGAGCAGATCAGCCTTGTGCGGCGCTGGGCAACCTTTCTGCCACTCAGCGCTTACTTCGTCTCACTCTCGGTCGGCGCTATTCTGTTGGTTGGCGGCTTGCTCGCCAGCGCAGGCATGGCAGGCATCACAGCTGGTCTGGTGGTCTCGTTCAACGCCTATGCGCTGCTGCTCGGTCAGCCGATTCGCTTCGTCGGCTTCGTGATCATCCTGACCACGCAAGCGGTCACCAGCAGCCGCCGCATTTTTGAGATCATGGATGCGCCGCTCACGCTCAGCGACGCGCCTGACGCGAAGCCAATGCCGCCGATCAAAGGTCACGTGCGCTTTGAGAACGTCAGCTTTCGCTACGAGCCGCAGCTGCCGCTCGTCCTGAAGAACATCTCGCTTGAGGCGCGTCCTGGCGAAGTGATCGCGCTGCTCGGCTTGACAGGCTCGGGCAAAAGCACGCTGGTCAGCTTGATTCCGCGCTTCTATGACGTGAGCGAAGGGCGCGTGACCATAGACGGCGTTGACGTGCGCACAGTCCAGCTGGAAAGCCTGCGCCGTCAGATCGGCATCGTCTTGCAAGAGTCGTTGTTATTCTCTGCCACCATCCGCGAGAACATCGCTTACGGTCGCCCTGAGGCAAGCCTTGAAGAAGTCATCGCCGCGGCGAAGGCGGCTAATGCGCACGAATTCATCACGGAATTCCCTGACGGCTACGAGACGCGCGTCGGCGAGCGCGGCGTGACGGTCAGCGGCGGGCAGCGACAGCGCATCGCCATTGCGCGCGCCTTGCTGATCGATCCGCGCATCCTGATCTTGGACGACTCGACCAGCAGCGTGGACACGCGCACTGAATTCTTGATCCAAGAAGCGCTAGAGCGCCTGATGCAAGGACGCACGACCTTCATCATTGCGCAGCGCCTGACCACTGTGCAAAAGGCTGACCAAATCTTGGTGATCGATAACGGCGAGATCGCTGAGCGCGGCACGCACGCCGAACTTTTGGCGCGCGGCGGACGCTATGCAGAGATTTACCGTTTGCAGCTGCAAGATCAAGAGCGGCTGCGCCGCGAGCTGCTGGACATGGACAACCTGGTGCAGGCGAAAGGACGCTGAACCGATGGGCATGATGGGCGCTGCCGTGGCAGAGGCAGATAAGGTATTCGATTGGGCGGTCACCAAGCGGCTGCTGGGCTACCTAGCGCCGTATGGACGCAATGTGCGCACAGCCTTGGCAGGCGCGCTGATGACCGTGATCGGCTACATCGTCGGTCCGCCGCTGATCGGCTTCGCAGTGGATGAAGGCATTCTGAAAGGCAATTGGCAATACATCCTGCTCGGCGTGATCGCTTACCTGATGCTGGACGGCGCAGCGCAGCTCGGCTTTCATATCCAGGTCTTGAATATGTCGTTCGCAGGGCAGCGCATCATCCAAAAGCTGCGCGATGAGCTGTTCACGCACATTCAGCGCCTGTCGCTCTCGTTTTTCAGCAGTTACGAGACGGGCAAATTGATCGCGCGCGTGATCGGCGATGTGAACGTGCTGCGCGAGGCAATCACGTTCGCAGTGGTCGGCGCTGTGCGCGACGTGTTGATTCTGTTCGGCATTCTGGCGGCGATGCTCTTCATCAGCTTGCCGCTGACGCTGATCGCGCTGGTCGTGGTGGCAGTGGTGACAATCATGGCGAATTATTGGCGGATTTATGCGCGCAAGGCGTACAACTGGCAGCGCGAGACCAACTCTGCCAACAACGCTGAACTCTCAGAGGCGTTCAACGCCATTCGCGTCACACAGGCGTATGCGCGGCAGGCGTACAACTATCGTCGCTTCGCTGAGCAGATCAACCGTGCGCATTTGAAGTCCAGCTTGCGCGCGACATGGGTCGCCAGTTTGTTCTTTCCGGGCATAGAGCTAGTCGGCGGCGTGGCGCTTGGCGCCCTGATCTACATCGGTGGCTCGCTCGTGCTGGAGCAGACGATCAGCGTGGCGACGCTGCTGACCTTCGTGCTGTACATTGAGCAGCTCTTCTTCCCAATTCGCATGTTGGCGCAGCGCTATAACATTTTCCAAGCCGTGATGGCGGCTGGCGGCAAGATTTTCGCGCTGATGGATACGCCGCTAGATATTCAGGACGCGCCTGATGCCATCGAGCTGCCGCCGATCAAAGGTCATGTGCGCTTCGAGGATGTCTCGTTCGCCTATCCGCCGTTGCGCGTCTCAGAGCGGCATAAGCAGCGCGGTGCGAACGGCAATCGCCATGACGCAGCAGATAGTCTGAGCGATCAGCGCACGCCGCCTGCCGTCTTGCGGCATGTCACGCTGGACGTGCCAGCAGGCGCGACTGTCGCGCTCGTCGGACACACGGGCGCGGGCAAGACGAGCATCGTCAAGCTCTTGGCGCGCTTCTATGAAGTGAGCGAAGGTCGCATCACGGTGGATGGCTACGATATCCGCAAAGTGACGCAGGAGAGTCTGCGGCGGCAGATGGGCGTGGTGGTGCAGGAGACGCACTTGTTCAGCGGCACGGTCATGGATAACATCCGTTACGGTCGCTTGGACGCGCCCGATGAGGACGTGATCGAGGCGGCGAAGGCGGTCGGCGCGGACGCTTTCATCAGCAAGCTGGAGCACGGTTACTACACGGAAGTGCGCGAAGGCGGCGCGTTGCTCTCAGCAGGGCAGAAGCAGCTGATCGCTTTTGCGCGCGCGCTGCTCGCCGATCCGCGCATTTTGATCCTTGACGAGGCGACCAGCAATATTGACACGCAGACTGAGCGCGTCATTCAAGAGGCGTTGCGCCGTCTGCTCAAAGGACGCACAAGTTTTGTGATCGCGCATCGGCTCAGCACGATCATCAACGCCGACCTGATCGTGGTGATGGATCACGGCATGGTCGTCGAGCAAGGCACGCACACAGAGCTGCTGGCGAAAGGCGGTCTGTATCGCGATCTATACACAATGGCGTATGCGCGTCCGCTGGAAGCGACGTCGCTGCAGCAGACGCGCTGAATGACGCCTTCCCAACGATTCGCTTAATCTGGGCGCGATCATCCGATCGCGCTCTCGCGCGCTCAGTTGAGCGCGCAGGATGTGTGTTATAATCGAGCCATATTGCGCAGATTTCAAACCGCACCACAGGCAGCAAAACGCACTATGAGCCTCATCACCATGAAATTTGGCGGCACCTCGATGGGCAATCACGATACCATCGCACAGGTAGCGCGCATCATCTTGGATCATCAGCGGCAAGGTCACCGCATTCTGACCGTTGTTTCCGCCATGAGCGGCGTGACGGATAGCTTGAAAGAAGCGGCGCGCAGCGCGGCACAAGGCGACGAGTCAGCGCACTATAGCATCGTCGCGGCGCTGCGCCAACGGCATCGCGAGACGGCTGAGCAGCTTGTGAACGACGAGATGATCAAACAGAGCCTATTCGACGAGCTGGATAACATGCTCGATACGCTGAACGCGCTGTGCCACAGCATCGCTGTGCTGCGCGAGATCACGCCGCGCGGCATGGATTTGATCATGAGCTTTGGCGAGCGCTTCAGCGCACGGCTGTTGGCTGCTCATCTGCGCGATTTGGGCAACGCCGCCATCGCCATTGACGCCAGCACGTTGATCGTCACTGACGATAACTTCCAAGATGCCGCGCCGCTGATGGATGAGACGCGCCAGCGCGTCAAGCAATTCCTTGTGCCATACCTTGAGAGCGGCTCGCTGCCGATTGTGACAGGTTACATCGGCGCGACGCGCGATGGGATCATCACCACGCTCGGGCGCGGCGCCAGCGACTTCAGCGCCGCTATTCTCGGCGCCGCCGTCGAGACCGACCATCTGTGGATTTACACAGATGTGGACGGCATCATGACGACCGATCCGCGCCTTGTGCCGACGGCGCGCGTGATTCGCACCTTGAGCTACGGCGAGGTCGGCGAGTTGGCTTACTTCGGCGCAAAAGTGTTGCATCCTAAGACCGTGCAGCCGATGATCGACCGCGAAGCGCCGATCCGCGTGCGCAATACGTTCAATCCAAGCGACCCTGGCACGCTGATTCAGCCGCAAGCGCAGATCACGCCTGGCGCCGTGAAAGCGGTCACCATCATCCGCGACGTCAGCCTGGTCTCTGTTGAAGGACGCGGCATGGTCGGTGTGCCAGGCGTGGCAGGGCGCACGTTCATGGCAGTGGCGCGGCTCGGCGTGAGCATCCTGCTCATCTCGCAGGCTTCTTCCGAGCAGAGCTTCTGCTTCATCGTGCCAAGCGACTGCACAACGCAAGTGTTGGATGCCATTCGCAAAGAATTGCGCGTTGAGTTAGAGCGACGCGACGTGGATCGCGTTTGGGCGCGCGAGGATATCGTGATCATCACGGCGGTCGGCGCCGGTATGCGCGGGACGCCGGGCGTGGCTGCGCGCGTGACAGGCGCGCTTGCCTCGCGCACCATCAACATCTTGGTGATCGCGCAAGGCTCAAGCGAGTACAGCATCTCGCTGGTGGTGCGCTCTGAAGAGGCGACTGAGGCTGTGCGCGCCTTGCACGAGCTGATTGTGGACGCCGATTCGTAGCCTGAGGAGCTATCTGTGATCCGCACAGTGGAGTGGCATGAAGGTCGCGTGCGCTTGATTGATCAGCGCCGCTTGCCTTGGTCGCTCGCCTATCTTGAGCTGAGCGACTATCGCGAGGTAGCGCAGGCGATCAGCGATGGCGCCGTGCGCGGCGCACAGGCGATCGGCGCGGCAGGCGCCTTTGGCATGGCGCTGGCTGCGCAGCAAGCGACGCCGCTCGATATCGGCAGTTTTCTTGAATACCTAGACGTAGCGGCAGTCATTCTGCAGAAAGCGGACGCGACGTCGCGGCACTTGACGGTCTGGTTAGCGCGGATGCAGCGCCGTGCGCGCGACGAGACGCTGGGCAGCGTGCGCGAGATCAAATTTGCGCTGCTCGCCGAAGCGCAGCAGATCGCCGCTGAAGATCACGCGGCTTGCCAGAAGATCGGCAAGCATGGCGCAACGTTGATCCGCAACGGCGATACGATCTTGCAGCACGGTAGCGGCGGCGCGCTGAGCGCAGTTGGACACGGCACGTCGCTCGGCGTGTTGCGCACGGCGCACGCGCTCGGACGGCGCTTTCACGTCCTGCTGCCTGAGAGCCGTCCGTCGCTGGAAGGCGCGCATTTAGCGGCTTGGGAACTGCATGAGGCAGGCATCTCGTTCGAGATCATCCCTGACAATGCTGCCGGCTACTACATGCGGCGCGGCGACGTGAAGTTGGTGCTGGTCAGTGCGGCGCGCCTTGCCGCCAATGGCGATTTCACGGCGCGTATCGGCGCGTATCACTTGGCGGTGCTGGCGCGCGATAATCGCGTTCCGTTCTACGCCGCTGCGGCGCTCACAAGCGTTGATATGCAGGTCGCGAATGGCGATCAGCTGCCGCAAGAGATACGCGATCCGCGCGAGCTGCACACGCCTTTCGGCGCGCAAATCTTCCCTGAGAACTATCCCGTGCGCAATCCTGCTTATGATGTTGTGCCACAGCGCTATCTTGGCGGCATTGTGACCGAGCGCGGCATCATCTATCCATCTTTCAAAGAGCGCTTCGCAGAATGGCTTGAAGCGCCTGCGCCTTCTCAATCGTCCTGAGATGCAAAAACAGCCATACCGTAAGTTGGCATGGCTGTTTGCTGAGCGCCTGAGCGAGTGCCTAGCGGCGGCGCAAGAATGTCGGGATGTCCAAATCGTCGCTTGAGTAAGTGTTCGGATTGTTGCTCGGCGGCTGAGTTGGCTGCTGGGCCGGCGGCTGTGGCTGTGGCGCCGCAGGTTGCGCAGGCGGCTGCGTGTGGCGCGCTTCGCGGCTCTCGCGCGGCTCGGCGGGCGGCAGGGGCGCTTGCTGACGCATGGTCTGTTGCGGCGGATTAGGCTGCGCGGCTTGGCGCGCTGCAGCAGCTTGTGCGCGCCAATCTGTCGCGGCAGGCTTGGCAGGCGGACGCGCGCCGAGCGACGACGGACGCTCAAAGCCTGTGGCGATCACAGTGATGCGAATTTGATCGCGCATGTTCTCATCAATCACAGCGCCGAAGATCAGCTGCACATCAGGATGCGCCGTCTCTTTGATAATGGCGGCAGCTTCGTTCACCTCGAACAAGCTCATGTCAGGTCCGCCTGTCACGTTGAACAGGATGCCGCGCGCGCCGTCAATCGTCACGTCCAAGAGATTGCTGCTGACTGCCATCTCAGCCGCCTTGCGAGCGCGATCGTCGCCGCTGGCAGTGCCAACTGCCATCAGCGCGGCGCCGCCTTCGCTCATGATAGCGCGCACATCGGCAAAATCGAGATTGATCAAGCCCGGCACAGTGATCACCTCTGAGATGCCCTGAATGCCTTGCCGCAGCACGTCATCCGCGATGCGAAAAGCGGCGTTGAGCGGCGTCTTCTTATCCATGATCTGCAGCAGGCGATCGTTTGGAATCACGATCAAGGTATCCACGCGACTTTTGAGTTCTTCAATGCCCATCTCAGCCGTGCTGATGCGCCGTGCGCCTTCGAAGCTGAACGGCTTGGTGACCACGCCGATGGTCAATGCGCCCAGCTCTTTCGCAATCTGCGCGATGACCGGCGCCGCGCCTGTGCCTGTGCCGCCGCCCATGCCGCTCGTGATGAAGACCATATCGGCGCCGCGCAGCACTTCATACAGCTCATCGGCGCTCTCTTCAGCCGCCTTGCGCCCGATCTCAGGATTGCCGCCTGCGCCCAAGCCGCGCGTCAGCTTCTCGCCAATGCGCACGCGCGTGCGCGCGTTCGAGAGCGTCAGCGCTTGGCTATCCGTGTTCACGGCAATGAATTCCACGCCGCCCAAGCCTTCTTCGATCATCCGATTGACGGCGTTGCTGCCGCCGCCGCCGACGCCGACCACTTTGATCATGGCAAAATTGACGTCGCTCACCATTCCATCAGACATTGTGCGCGCTCCTCAAAAACTCGGTTGCCGCAACTGCGCTGCGGCTGTCCAAATCATTCCACGATAGCATTGTTTCAAACCGTCATTATAGCCGCAATTGATTCGCCACACAACTGAGACCTGTCAAGCGCAGCGTCAGCCTTCGCCCGCTAAGGCGCGCTCGATCAAGTCATCGGCGATCTGAAATAAGACGGCTTGTGCCTCATTCGCTTCGGCGAGACGTTTCTCGCGCGCGTGCAAGAACAAGTGAACAGTCTCGATCATGTTCTCGCGCGGCATGATGACCGATGAATTGGCGACCAAGCCGCCCAAAGCCAGCGGCAACCAAGCGCGGCTCAGATCGAGCGGCGCTTCTTGCGCGATCAAAGCGCTGACCAGTTTATCGAGATACGCTTTCAGTTCCTCGTCATCGCCAAAGCTCTCGTGCGTGAGCGTGCTGAGCGTCGCAAAAGCGACCATGCCTGCATCGAAGAGCAGATCGGGCAGCAAAATGCGCGAGACGAGCGTCTCAACTGCGCTCGGCACAGCCAAGTCAGGCTCGCTCAAAAGCGTCTGGCTCAGCGTCGCGTACCAGCGCGGATAGACAGGCTGCTCCTGCCCTGCCATCTGGATTGGCGCGCCCATCTCCAGCGTGTGCGTGAGCATCTTGGCGATCATGACCGCCTCGCCTGCCCACAGGCGATAGCCTGCCGCGTCAAAGCGCGCCTGTATCGCCTTCAAAAGTGGGAAGAAAACGTGATCGCGCCTGAGCAAAGGCAACATCTTCTTGACCAGATCGCCCGCCTGCGCGCTCAAAAATTGTGGATCGCGATGATCTGCCTCAGTCCATAACGAGACGTAGTTCGGGCGCATCTCGCCGGGCAGCGCGGCGACCGTCGGCGGCTGAACTGTGAACGGCGCGCCGATCAACTGCCCTGCGCGCGTCCTGGCGCCTGCTTGCGCTGCGAACGGCAAGCCGTGAATCGCCTCAAAAATCGGACGCCGCTCAGGCGTTATGTCGTGGATATCGAACGCGGCAGGATGCTGGACACTGCGCACGCGCTCTGCGCCGCGCTTTTTCGGCTCGCAAACGACCTCAACTTGCACGCTGTACTCGCCCGCTTGCGCTTGGTGACCGATCAACATGGGTAGCGCCGCGTAGCCGACCTCGCCGCTGCGCATACCGACGCGCACCGCTTTCTGGAGCGGCGTGCTGAAGCGTCCTGCTTTGCCCGCCGAATCTTTTTCGGGCAGCACAAGGCGCAGCACGGCATCTGTCTCGCCGCCGAGCATGTTCTGTAGCAGGACGATCACGTCCACTGCTTTGCCTGCCGCCACAGGCGTCGGACGCACGGCGAGCGCAACCTGAAGTCCTTCAATGGTTTGGCGCTCAGCGCTATACCAGCCTAGCACATCGGGATAGTTGCGCATGATCGGCATTTGCGCAGACGAACGCTTGCTCATAACTATATCTCACGCTTCGCACAAACTTTTCAGGACGCTCAGCGCGCATTATAGCGCAGGAACGGTCAAGCGCGCTAACGGCGTCCCAGCTGCAAGGTGATCTCGCTGCGATTGTGGAACAATTGACGCGCGCGGACAACTTGGTAGGAATCAGCCAAGATCGAGAGTGCGCTTTCCAGCGCAACGCTTCGCTTCACCTCAGGCAATTTGAGCGTCATGATCGCCATGCCTTCAAGCCTGAGCAGTGGCGCGTAAGCGCACATCAAGCGCGCCGAGTCGCGCGCGTCCATGCGCATGTCATTCACGATCAGATCGAAGGTGTCAGAGGCAGTCCGCAAGTACGACTCGGTGGTCAGGCGTCGGTAGCGCACGCCTGAGTCGCTCAGCAGGCGCGAGTCGAGCGCGGCAGGATCAATTGCCGTGACATACATGCCGCGCGCGCGCAGGACGTGCGTCCAGCCGCCAGGCGCCGCGCCAAGGTCAAGCGCGTAGCCGCGCGCAGGCAACGCGATGCCGAAGACTTCAAGCGCTTCTAACAGCTTGAATTCTGAGCGACTGATGCGCCCTTGCTCGCGCGCGAAGCGCCGCGCGCCGCCTGCCCAATCGGAGAGATTATCGGCAGCGGCTGACAGACCGAGCCATGCGCTCAGCGTCGCGTCCAGCCGTCCGATCACGACTGAGATGACCTGGCGCGGCTTGCGCACTGCCAACGGCGCATCCATCACCAGCTCAGCCAGCGCGCAATTGACATCGAACGGCTTCAACGGCAGATCGTCAGCGAATAGGCGCGTCTGCACTGAGAATGGCTCATCAGGATGGCAGGATAGTCTCAGCACAAGCTGCGCGGAGCAAGATTAAGAGCGTCTCTGCATCGTCTGCCGATGGCAACGGCAGTTCTCTTTGCGCAGGACAGACATGGCGGACGAAGATCGGCGGCTGAGCGCGCCATGCCGCTGCCAGCGACTGGAACGGCGCGTTGATCAGCAGCACGCCTGCCGCGAGCCTGCCGCGCACGCTGCACAACGGCGACGCCTGACTCACCTCGCGCAAGGCGAAGTCCTCGAAGTCAGGATGGCAGGTCACGATGCTGTGCATAGCGGCTAACTGCCGTAGATCGCCTCATCCACGCCGCGCAGCAAGCGCATTGAGAGATACGCCGTCAGCATCAGACCGAGTCCGAAGCCGCCCATGACGATCTCGCGATTGAAGAGTGTGACCAACAGACTGGCAATGCCTATCGCCAAGGTCAACGGCGCTGAGAAGATCAAGTTATACGCGCTTTGAACGCGTCCGCGATATTCTTCAGGCGGAATCGCTTGCGTCAGCGTACTCAGCACGGCGCGCGCCACGATCAAGCTGAAGCCGATCAGCGCGGTCAGGAACAGCACTAAGCCGAACGGCGGATGCAACACAAAAGCGCCAACTGCCACGCCCTGCAAGAAGATCGCGAGCGCCACAAGGCGATTGGTAGGCAGAAACTTAGAGAGGCGCTGGATCAAGATGCCGCCGATCACAATGCCGACGCCTAAAATGCCGATCACAACGCCAAAGCCGTCCGCGCCGACCTTCAACTCAAGCGTCAGGTAATCCAGCACCAGCGCGATGACCGCGCCTAAGCCTGCCGCCACGATCACGCTCAAGCCCATGATGTAGCGCATGGAGCGCGTCTGCCAGATGTAGACCAAGCCTTCGCGCAGCTCGCGCCACACCTGACCGTAACTGCTGCCGCGTGCCGTCTTCATGTGATGCACTTGGCGCGGCGGCACGCGGATGATCAAGATCATCAGCGCTGAGAATAAGAAGGCGAAGCCATTGAAAGTGAAGGCGAAATCTTCGCCCAAGCGCTCGACCAACAAGCCTGCCGCGCCTGAGCCGAAGATCAGCGCGACCACAAAGCCTGCTTCGAGCAAGGCATTTGCGCCTGCCAAGTTGCGCTTGCTGACCAGTGCAGGCATCGCTGAGGCGCGCGCCGGATAGAAGAGCATCTGTGACGTGCCGATGGCGAAGATCGCCGGATAAAAAATCCAGATGCGCGCTGCATCGCCTGCCACCAGCAACATGCTGAACATGGCGAGCGCGCGCACAACGTCCGTGACGATCATCGTCCATTTGCGGTCGAGCTTATCCACCAGCACGCCGCCGATCAAGCCGAACAGAATCTGCGGCGCAGCCAGCGAGACAGCCAGCAACACCACGTAAAAACTGGCGCTGGCGGTCAATTTGTTGATGGTGGCAAGCACGGCGATCAGCATGAATTGGTCGCCCAAGTAACTCACCAGCTGTCCGATCCAGAGCGGCACAAAGTTGCGGTTGCGCAGCAGCTCCTTGAGCGTTTTTGCGTTCAGGCTGGCGGCAACCGTGAGAACATCGCTCATCTCGGCGCCGCCTTGCGCCATCAGCTCATCAGAGTTGCGCGGCAGCCCTTCGCTTGGTTCGTTGTGGTCTACCATGCGGTCAACTCAGCGGCATCTGGTAAAACCGATAGCGTTTGTAGATTGGACAGTTGAACGATTTGGCGAGCGTATCAATGGCGGCGTTCGTCTCCAGCACCCAGCCTAGGTCAACATCAGGATAGCGCGTTTGCATGGTCGCTTCCATATGTGCCAGCAGAATGGCGGCAGCCACGCCCATGCGCTGATACTCAGGCTTGACGCCGAACATCACGATGCGCTGCTCCGTGATCTTCGGGCGGATTTTCCAGTGCCAGAACGCTTTGAGCAGCGTCCACCACTCAGGGACGCGCGGATGTGGATAGGCGTGCTGCAGCACTTGATTCATGTTCGGCAGCGCTAACATAAAGCCGACCACTTCGCCGTCCACCATGCCGAACTCGCCCAAGCGCGGATCGAAGAACTGGCTCAGCTGCTTGAACAGATCGTCAATCTCTGAGTCTGTTGGCGGCACAAAGCTCCAGTTGTTCGCCCAAGCCGCGCGATAAATTTCCGCCAGCAGATGCACTTCCTTGTGCAGTTCTCGCACGTTGGCGCGCCGCACGCTCACTTGATACTTCTCGCTCACCTTGCGGATCACGCGCAGCAAGCGCTCAGGGATGTTGCCGTTCTCATCGAGGTAGCTGGTCGGCTTCGCGATGTAGCTGACCAAGTCCATCGCTTTTGCCAAGCCGAGTCCGCTCGCTTCGATCAGGCGCTGATAGTACGGCGGATTATACGGCATCAGCAGCATCGGCGGCGAGAAGTTCTCGATGAGCAGCGCGCACTCATCGTTCAGAGTGAAGTTGGCAGGTCCGCGCATAGCGTCGCAGCCTTGCGCGCGTGCGTAATCGGCGGCTGTGCGCAGCAAGGCGGTCGCCGTCTCTTGATTGTCCTCGCACTCGAAGAAGCCGAACCAGCCTAGATTCTCGTTATGCGTCTGGTTATGGCGATGGTTGACGAAAGCGGCAATCGTGCCGACAGGTTTCTTGCCGCGCCAAGCGAGATAATACTCGCCGGTCATGTACTGCCAAGATGGATTGCGCTTTTTATCCAACAGATGACGGCGGCTGGAGACGAGCGGCGGTATCCAATTTGGATCATTCCGATAGTGTGACCAAGGGAACTCTAGAAAGACTTTGAAGTCTTGAGAAGTCTCGACCTTGCGGATGCTGAGAGCGTCGGTCATGCTAGTTTTTTCCAAAGCGTATGCTACAGGCGCCTATTGAGCAACAAGTTTACACGCTTGTCAAGTGTTGCCGCTACTGCATGGCGCCACAAAGCGCTGTGACAAGCCGCCCTTTTCTGCGCACGTGGCGCGCTGTGTTATAATAAATGAGCTGATGTGAAGCACAAGGAAAAACGTGACAGATGCATCTTAAGGATCGGCTGCAAGAAGACCTGAAAGCTGCCATGAAGAGCGGCGATATAGCGCGCCGCGATGCAATTCGCTTGATCGCTTCTGCCATTAAGCAGGAAGAAGTGGACGGACAGAAGACGCTCAGTGACGACGACGCGATCGCGCTGCTGATGCGCGAGGCGAAAAAACGCCGCGATAGCATCGAAGAAGCGCAGCGCTTTGGACGCACAGAGACTGTTGAGAAAGAACAATTCGAACTGAGCCTGATCGAGTCATACTTGCCGCAGCAGCTCAGCCGCGAAGAATTGGAAGCCGAAATACGGCGCGCCATCGAAGAGACAGGCGCCAAAAGCGCCAGAGAGATGGGCAACGTGATGAAGGTGCTGATGCCGCGCATCAAAGGACGCGCCGATGGCAAGCTCGTCAACGAAATGCTAAAGACCTTGCTGAGCAATTGAGCGCGCCGCAGCGGCAAGCGCAGTTGCTGGGCGAAAGTGAGGTGACACGATGCCTGTCAAGCTCTTAGAGCGGCTGCCGACATGGCGGCAAGTGCAATGGGCATTGCTCGGCGCAATTTTTCTGAGCGCAGCCAGCGCCATCGTCGCTTTCACAACGCTCACGCCTGCCGAGCCTGTCACCTTGAACGTTGGGCAAGTGGCGCCTTACGATATCCTCGCGCCGATCAGCATCACTTATGAGAGCGAAGTGCTGACTCGCCTGGCGCGCCAAGCGGCTGCCGATGCTGTGCGCGAAGTCTACGATCCGCCCAATCCGAGCGTTTTGCGCCAACAAGTGCAGCACGCGCGCAAAGTGCTGACCTACATCGAGAACGTGCGCGCCGATCCATACGGCACGTTGCCACAGCGCATCGCTGACTTGCGCGCCATCGAAGGCTTCAGTTTTCCCGATGAACTGCCCGCGCTTTTGCTCGGACTGAGCGACCGAGAATGGCGCGACGTAGACGCGCAGGTCATCACCTTGCTAGAGCGCACCATGCGCGACCAAATCCGCGAAGACACACTGCCCGAAGTCTTTGCGCGCCTGCCAAACTTGGTCAGCATCACAGTCAGCGAGACACAAGCGGCAGTGATCGTCAGTCTTGTGCGCAATTTGATCAAGCCGAACGCTTTTCTGAACGAAGAGCGCACGCGCAGCGCACGGCGCGCCGCTGCTGATACCGTGCAGCCTGTCACGCGCAACTTTTTGCAAGGGCAGCTCGTAGTGCGCAGCGGCACGATTGTCACCGAAGCCGACCTTGAAGCGCTGACCAAACTCAAGTTGATTCAGCCGCCCGATCAGCGCTTGCGCATCCTCGGCAGCGCGCTGATGGCTGTCTTGCTGATCACTGCGCTAGGCGCGATCTATGTGCGGCGCTATCATCCCGATCTGTTCGGCAACGTGCGGCTGCTGATATTCTTGGGCGGATTATTTCTGCTCTTCCTAGGCGGCGCGCGCTTCTACACACTGCCTGAATACATCATCTCTAGAGCGTATCCTGTGGCAGCCTTCGCCTTGATCGTCGTGGCGCTCACCAATGTGCAGGTCGCGTTTGCAGCAAGCTCGGCGTTGGCGCTCTTGCTGGGCTTGACGATGAACGCCTCGCTAGAGCTGACTGTTTTGGCAGGCGTCAGCAGCGTAGCAGCCATTCTCACTTTGCGGCGCGCTGAGCGCCTTGAGAGCTACTTCATGGCAGGGCTAGTCATCAGCGGCGCAAACATGGTGGTCAGTTTGTTGTTTGCCTTGCTACAAAACACGACCGAGCCGACGCGCTTGCTGCTAGTGATCCCTGCAGGGTTGCTCAGCGGCTTGCTCTCGGCAGGCTTAGGCTTGGTCGGTTTGTACATCGGCAGCAGCCTGCTGAACGTGCCGAGCAGCATCAAATTGTTGGCGCTCTCACAGCCGAGCCAACCGCTGTTACAGCGCCTGCTGCGCGAGGCGCCCGGCACCTATCAGCACAGCTTGCAAGTTGCCAATTTGGCTGAGCTGGCGGCTGAGCGCATTGGCGCTGATGCACAGTTGGTGCGCGTTGGCGCGCTTTACCACGATATTGGCAAGCTGCACGCGCCGCTCTTCTTCGTCGAGAATCAGGCGGAAGGCGTCAATCCGCATGAGACGCTCTCGCCGCGCGATAGCGCACGGATCATCATCGCGCACGTGATCGAAGGCGAGAAATTGGCGCGGCGCGAGCGTTTGCCGCATATCTTCATTGATTTCATCAGGCAACATCACGGCACAACGCGCGTGCTTTATTTCTACGGCAAGGCACTTGAAGCGGCGAACGGCGATGAAAACGCGGTCAATCCTGCGCACTTCACCTATCCCGGTCCGCGTCCGCGCAGCCGTGAAGCCGCCATTTTGATGCTCGCCGATACCAGCGAGAGCGTCATCCGCAGCAAGCGCACGCGCGACAAGCAAGAGATCGCTGATATCATCCATGAGATCGTCCAGTCGCGCCTAGTAGACGGTCAGCTTGACGAAAGCGGTCTGACCATCAACGATTTGAAGACCATTCAAGAAGTGTTCGTCTCTAGCTTGCAAGGTGTCTTCCATCCGCGTATCGCTTATCCTGCGCTGCCGCCACGCGACACACAAGAGATCAAGGCGTTGCCTGCCACAGCGCTCAGTCCAACTGAAAAATGAGTTTCACATGAGCCGCTACACAATTCACACTGATATACGGCGCGCCTACAGAGCGCTCGTCCCAATCAAACGTTTGAAGACCGCCATTCAACAGACGCTGGCAGCGCACGCCGTCCGCAATGGCTCAGCGCTGAGCCTGATAGTGACCGACGACGAGACAGTGCAGCAGCTCAATCGCGAGCATCGCGGCGTGGACGCGCCGACGGATATCCTCTCTTTTCCGCATGAGCCATTCTCAGAGGCGATGATGGAAGAGATGCAGGCTATCGCCGCTTCAGCAGGCGCAGCTGCGCAAGAGATCGCCGCTGAGCTACAGCCGTACCTAGGCGATCTGATCATCGCCTTGCCATACACGCAGCGCCGCGCCGCTGAGCTAGGACACGCGCTGGAAGATGAGCTGATCTTGCTCGTTGTTCATGGCACGCTGCACTTGCTCGGCTACGATCACGACACTGCCGAGAATCAGGCGCGCATGTGGCAAAAACAAGCTGAGCTGTTGGCGCAACTCGGCATCACTGACCTGAACATCCCACATTTCACGTTCGGAGATAGCTGTGAAGACACCACAAACTGAGACTGAGCGACAGACACTCAACGGCAGACGACCGCTTTTGATCTTTCATCCCGATACGCTGGAGACGCTCAACGCACGTCCTGAAGATTACAGTCCGATTGTCAGCAAGAGCCGCCTGGAGAGCCTGCGCTATGCGCTCGCCGGCTGGCTGTACATGCTGCGCTATCAGAAAAACACGCGCATTCAAGCCGTTTTCTCGGTCGCCGTGATGGCGCTTGCATTCTGGCTTGGCTTGCCGCCGCGCGATTGGGCAGTTTTGGTGGTCATCATCACCATGAATTGGATGGCTGAGTTCATCAACGCAGCCTTAGAAGCGGCGGTCAATTTAGCCAGTCCGCAACTTCATCCGATGGCGCGTGTTTGTAAGGACGTGGGCGCCGCCGCTGTGCTGCTGGCAGCTGTGGCGGCTGTGTTGGTCGGCGCGTTCATCTTAGCGCCGCCGCTGCTAGAGCGCCTTGCGCCGCTTCTCGTCCAGTAGCGGCACGTGCGCGCACAGTGTTAGAATACATATAATCCGAGAGCGTTCCAAAGCCATAGCATGTTTCCAATTGAGACGCGCCGTAGCGATACAAACGTGGTGCGCTGGCTGTTGATCGCCTTCGCGCTCGTCATTGTGCTACTGGCGATCTGGTTGGTGCGCGATGTGCTGCTGCTGGCGCTGACGGCGATCATCTTCGCGATCTTGCTCACCACGCCGATCCGCTTTTTCGTGCGGCACGGCGTCAATCGTGCGCTCGCCGTCCTGCTGACCGTCTTTTTAATCGGCGCGGTCATCTCAGCTGCCTCGGCGCTGGCGCTGCCCGATCTTTTTGAGCAGTTTCGCATTCTTGTGGTGCAGACGCTGCCTTCGGCAGGTCAGGTGTTGCAGCGCGAGCTATCGCCCGAGAATCTGACGGCGCGCTTTCCCTTCCTGCGCGACTTCATGACTGACGTCAGCCTTGCCGACCTGACCAATCAGCTCTGGCAGCAGATCATCAGCAGCCTAGCGACCGTGAGCGGGCAAGTCTTTCCGTTTGTCACGAATCTCTTCTCAGTGTTGTTCAGCCTGCTGATCGTGATCTTCCTGAGCATTTACTTCGTGGCTGATCCTGATCCACATTGGCGCGGCGTTCTGCGCCTTGTGCCGATCAGCTATCGTCCGCGCGCGCGCGAAATCCTGCTCAGCCTTGATTACACGCTGCGTCAATTCCTGCAAACTCAGATCATTTTGATGATCCTGACAGGCATCTTGACGACCATCGCTATGCTGGTGCTAGGATTGCCATTGGCAGGCGTGCTGGGCGTGATCAGCGGTCTGTTCTCGTTTGTGCCCAACTTCGGTCCGCTTTTGGCGCTTGTGCCAGTCTTGGCAGTCACCATCATCAACAGCCCTGAGAAAGTGCTGTTGGTCGTGCTGGTTTATTTTGGCATTCAGTTCATCGTCGGGCAGGTGGTGGCGCCGCTCTTGCTGGGCAGCGAGATTCAGCTGCCGCCGGCGATCATCCTACTCTCACAGATCATCTTCGGCATCTTCTTCGGCTTTCTCGGCTTGCTGCTCTCCGTGCCACTAGCGGCGATCGGCACAGTCTTGATCCGCGAAATCTACGTGCGCGATGTGCTAGGCGATACTGAAGTGAGCCTGCGCGTGACGCAAGAGTACGAAAAAGCGCTTGAATAGCGTCATGCGCAGCGCGCTACTGCGTCGAGCCGCTCAATTCCTGCTGAATCTGCAGCCAGATGCGGTAGCGTCCTTGCTCGTCAGGAATCAGCTCTGGACGCACAGGCACAGAAAAAGTGTATTGTCCGAGCGCGTCGCTCTGCAAGCCGAAGTAGAAGACGCTGTGCGGCGGCACGTTTGAGAGGATGCTCGGCGAGTGCGTGTTGACCAAGACCTGGCGCAAAGGCGGATTGTGCGTGCCATCAGGCAGGTCGCGCTCAAAGTTGAGCGCCAAGCCGTACAGCACGTTGACCATATCAGGCAGCCGCAAGAGCTGAATGCCGTTCTCAGGCTCTTCAAAGCAGATCAGACCGCGCTGCGCTGAATCGTAGCGCAAGGCTGCCAAGCCGAGCAGCCGCAACGTGCCGTCGCTCAGCACGCGCGACGAGAAGCGCGTGCCGTCTTGTCCGATCAGCTCAACTAGCTGCCGCTCGCCATTGTTGAGCGTCTTGATATCTATCGCCTTCACCTGCGGCAGCATACTCTGCAGCACTTGCGTGATGTCCGCGATTGCCTCAGGCTGCTCGCGCAGCAGACGCGCCAACACAGCGGGCAGATTTGCGCCGTCGCTCTGCAGCTTCGCTTCAGCGTCAAGCGCGCATGGCTGACGCAGCACTTCAGCGTTGAAGCGCAGCAAGCGCCAGTTACGCATGGCTTGCCGCACGGCGTGAATGGTCGGATAGCGCAGCCCATCAGCCGTGCCGAGCGCGCTCTTCTGCAAATCGCCAACTTTCAAGCCTTCGCGTCCGCCTGCCAGAGTATCCTGATTGCGGTAGATCATCAACTCGTCCGCTTCGCCAACTGTAGCGATGTACGGCGGACGTTTCTCGCGGACGATCCACGCCTTGCGCGCCTTGCTCGGAATTTGATCGCGAAACCAAGCATCTCGCGACTCAGGCAGCGGCATGAGCGACTCAGCAGCAATATGCGCGCCTTCGCCGCACCGCTCGATGGTCAGCTCGTAGCGCAAGCGCGTGTTGGTCGGCATGAAAGGCTTGTCGTTGGCGCCGATCACCTCGCGATCCAGCAAGAGTTCAGCCGCCAGCTGCATACGCGCAGCGCGGCTGCCATCAGCGTGCAGCGTGAACAGCTCAAGCGGCTCGCCGCGCGCGCGCAACATAGCATCTTCCAGCGAGTCGCCTTCGGCAAGGCGCGCCAAAAGCGCGATCGCATCAAATAAGTTGGTCTTGCCGACGCCATTCGAGCCGATGAAGACCATGAACGGCTGAAAATCGAGCGCAAAGTTGCGAAATGCTTTGAAACCATCCAATTCTAAGCGTGTGAGCATTTTTTCGTCCCAAACCTTATGTGCTGTGCGGCGCTTCTCGCTCAAGGATGAGCGTGACCGGTCCGTCATTCGCCAATTCTACCAACATTTTCGCGCCGAAGATGCCTGTTTCCACGCGCTGCACGCCTGCCTGCCGCAAAAAGGCGACGAATTGGTCAATCAGCGGCGCGGCAAGGCTCGGCGGCGCCGCTTCGATGAAACTCGGACGGCGCTGCCCGACTGCGTTGCCGTACAGCGTGAACTGCGAGACGACCAATGCGCCGCCGCCGATATCCAACAACGAGCGATTGAACTTATTGTTTTCATCGGCGAAGATGCGCAACACGGCAATTTTCTCGGCAAGCCATTTCGCCTCAGCGGCTGTATCGCCGTTGCGCACGCCGATCAGGATCAGCAAGCCTTGATCGATCGCGCCGACCACCTGATCTTCTACTGTGACGCGCGCGTGCGTCACACGCTGCAGCACAACGCGCATGCTCAGCCTCGCTTCAGACGACGCAAGATACTCATCGGCAAACTGCGCGCCTCTGGCACGCCAAGAAGCAACGCCAGACCTTGATAGAGCAAGATGCCGAGCGGCACGCACACCATCACGACCAGCAGCGGCGCCGCCTGCGCCAGAAGCTGACTCATCGCCCAGACGCCTGCGCTCATGCCTGCCGCCGCGATGAGCGCGCGCCCTGCCATGTCCAGTGTGCCTCGGTCGCCCAGCGCGCCGATCTTGCGACGCAGCCATAGCCACAGCACAGCGCTCTCCGCTGCCGTGGCGAGCGCGTTCGCCAGCGCCAAGCCGCCGTGCGCGCCCTGACCTGTCTCTGCGCCGCGCACGACTTGAATCAGCAGCAAGCTGAGCGCCACGTTCAGGAACAAGCCGCCTACAGCGACCGCCACAGGCGCCACTGTATTGCGCAGCGCGTAAAAGGCGCGCGCCAGAAGCTCCTGCAGCGCGAATGCCACCAGACCTGTGGCGAAGAAACTGAGCGCCCAAGCCGTCGCGACCGTATCCATGCGCGACCAAGCGCCGCGCTCGAACAGCGTGCTCACCAGCGGCTGCGCTAGGACGATCAAGCCGCCTGTGGCAGGCAATGCCACAAAAAGCACGCCGCGCAGCGCATCGCGCAGCGTCTGACGGAAACGCTCCAAATCGCCGCGCGCGCCATACAGCGAAAGAGTCGGGAAGATGGCAGTGCCTGCGCTCTGCGCTACGACGCCTAGCACCACGAACATCAGTGTGAAAGCGATGCTGAGCGCCGCAAGGCTGCCTTCGGGCATGGCAGAGGCGAGGATGATGTTCACCACAAAGTTGAGCTGCACAGCCGCCATGCCGATCAAACGCGGCAGCATCAGGCGCACGATCTCGCCAATGCCGTCAGCGATGAGCGCGCCGCTCGGTCGCAGGTGCGCCCAGAACGGTCGCAGGGCAGGCAATTGGACGATCAGGTGCAGCGCCGCGCCCATCACAGCGCCCCAAGCCAATCCATACACGCCCATGTGCGGCGCAAGCAACAACGCGCCACCGATCAGACCGACGTTGTTCATGCTCGGCGCGAGCGCAGGCGCCAAAAAGCGCTGATTAGCGTTCAAAATTGCCATGATCAAGCCGCTGGCGCTGAAAATGGCAACTGTGATCAGCATGATCTGCATCAGCTCAGCCGTCAATTGTTTTTGCGGCAAGCGCGCTTGCGGCGTCAACAGCCGATCCACGATTGGAAAGGCGATTAGCGCCGCGCTGAGCGAGAGCAAGAGCGCGATCAACGTGATCAAGCTGAGCGTAGCGCGCGCCAAGCGCCAAGCGCCTGCGCTATCGCCCTGCGCCAAGTATCGGCTGAAGACAGGGATGAACGCTGAGCCGAGCGCGCCGCCTGCCACAAGCGTGAAGAGCATCTCAGGCAGGCGATAAGCGGCGTAGAAAGCGTCCAATGCGGCGCCTGCGCCGAAGACTGCGCCGATGATCACGCCGCGCAGCAAGCCTAGCACGCCGCTCAGCACGAAAGAAGCGGCGATGATCAATGAGACTGCGCGCAGCTGCCCTGCGCTGAGCGCTTGTCCCTGCGATACGTGCGACTCTGCCATAAGCGTGCTATGCCTGCGCTGTCTGAAGGCTGCCTAAGCATAGCACACTGCGCACGATGTGCCTAGTGTTGTGCGCCGCGCTGCTGCAAGCGCTGATCGGCGGTCGGATCGACGCCCAGATTTGCCGTGATCGCCACTTCTTCAGGATCGAAGGGACGGCTGAGCGCAGTCGTCAGCACTTTCACTTCCACGCCATCAGCAATTTGCACGTAAGCGATGCCGCGATCGGCTTCCATGTGCGTCAGCGTGCCAACTAGACCACCTGCCGTGATCACTTCGTCGCCAACGCTGAGCGTGCGCACGTACTTATTGTGCTTGCGAAACATGCGCTGGCGTGGCAAGATCACGAACGACCAATAGGCAGCCAACACCAGCAACATCACGAACGAGAAAGCGATGAATTCACCCATACGGTGATACCTCTCTAGCGTATAGCTTTGGAGTGAATTATAAGGGCAAGGTGGAAAAATCGCCTCTTGCTTATTTTGAACAAGCGTTCTATAATTTAAGTAGCGAGTCTGTCGCCAAGCGCTACCTGACAGCTCGCACGGCGTGTTGCAAGGTAGCCAGAAGGACGGCAAGCCATGACTTTTCAGCAGTTGATCATCGTCGGCAATGTTGGGCGCGATCCTGAATTCAAGTATGTGAACGATGGTGTGCCAGTTTGCACATTCTCGGTGGCGGTCAGCAAAGTGACGGGACGCGGCGAGCAGCGCTCAGAGAAGACGACGTGGTTCCGTGTGACATTGTGGCGCGAGCGCGCTGAGACAGCTTCGCAGCTGATCAAAAAAGGACAGCGCATCTTGCTCGTAGGCGAGGTGAGCGCGAGCGCGTACGTGGCGCAGGATGGCAAGCCAACGGCATCGCTGGAGATGACGGCGAGCGAGTTCAGGCTGTTGAGCGCGCGAGGCGAGGCAGCCGATAGCGAGACGGCTATGGCGACGCCTGCAGCAGGCGGCGGCAAAGCTCCTGCGGCAGCGGACGATGAGATTCCTGAAGAGGCGGGCGATCTGCCATTCTGAGCAGATTGCATCGCTATGCGGCGATTGAACTGACATGGACGGTCATGATTTGCTGAGGCTCGGTTATCCGTCGGGCAAAGCGATTGGCATTGCGTTGAAGGCAGCCGCTGATGCCGCGGCACAGGGCGACTCGGAAGCGGACATCCTAGCGGCGCTGCGCGCCGTGCTGGCTGAGCCTGAGGCGTTCAGCGATGATGCGCGCTACAAAGGTCTTGCCAAAGAGCTGCTTCGCTTGCGCCAGCAGCCACAGGCTTATCGGCTGGATACTTACGCGCCTTACCATGTCTGGGGACGCGAAAATATTGAACATGCCGCGCTGCAACAGATGGAGCGCGCAGTGCGGCTGCCGATCGCAGTGCGCGGTGCCCTGATGCCTGACGCGCACCAAGGCTACGGTCTGCCGATTGGCGGCGTGTTGGCAACTCATAACGCCGTCATTCCGTACGCAGTCGGCGTGGACATTGCCTGCCGTATGCGCTTGACCATCTTTGAAGCGCCGCCGCACTTGCTGGAGCAGCGCAAAGAGCGCTTCCGCAAGGCGCTTGAAGAGAACACTTGTTTCGGCGCGGGCAACGCTTGGTCTGTGCGGCGCCAACACGCCGTGATGGACGATCCGCTCTGGCGAGAGCATCCTGTGGCGCGCCGTCTGAAAGATATTGCGTGGGAACAGCTCGGCACAAGCGGATCGGGCAATCACTTCGTCGAGTTCGGCACGCTGAGCGTCTCGACGCCTTTCGAGACGCCTGAAGGCAACGTGCCTGCAGGCAAGTATCTGGCGCTGCTCAGCCACAGCGGCAGCCGACGCTTCGGCTATGAAATTGCCCATCATTACACGCAGATCGCTATGCGCAGTCACAGCGGCTTGCCGAAAGATTTCCAGCACTTGGCTTGGCTCGATCTGGATTGGTCAGCAGGCGCTGAGTACTGGGAAGCCATGCAATTGGCAGGTCGTTATGCGCAAGCCAATCATGAGATCATCCACGCGCAGCTCGTCCAGGCGATCCGCTTGCCTGTGCTGGGCGTAGTGGAGAATCATCACAACTTCGCTTGGCGCGAAGAGATAGATGGACAAGCGCTGATCGTGCATCGCAAAGGCGCGACGCCGGCTGGCGAAGGCGTGCTGGGCGTGATTCCGGGCAGCATGGGCGATCAAGGCTATGTGGTGCGCGGACGCGGCGTCTCAGCTGCGCTGAATAGCGCCGCGCACGGCGCTGGTCGGCGCATGAGCCGCGCTGAGGCGTTCAAACGCTTCGATTGGAACATCATCAAGCGCAAGCTGAAAGAGAAAGGCATCGAAGTCCTCTCGGCAGGCTTGGATGAAGTGCCGAACTGCTATAAAGACATTGACGAAGTGATGGCAGCGCAAGCCGATCTGGTCGAGACGCTGGCGGCATTCCAACCGAAGCTGGTCAAGATGGACGGCTCGCCGCGCCACAGCTATCAGCCTGAGGACTGATCTTCGCCGCGCAGCTGCGCACGGTAACACAGCTCGCCGCCGCTGAGCGCGTGATAATCGCGAAAGACGCGCTCCAGCTCGTCCAAATCTGCCCAGAAACTATCCACTTGCGAGCGATAGCAAGCGCTCGCCTCGATCTTGCGCGCAAGCGCCTGCTCATCTATCACGACCTTGTGCAGCACGGCGCGCAATCCAAAATGCTCAGGATGCGCGCGCATCGCCTGTGCCAGCTCGCTCACGGCGCGCAAGCGCACAGCGGCGCCATCGCGCGCGTAGGGAAATTCTTCATAAAAGTAGACATTATGCAGGCGGAAGCGCGCGGCAAGCCGCAACGCCATGCCGCGCACCAGCTGATGATCCACATGACGACCGACGCCGAGCGGCGCATAGAGCGCGACCTCAGGCGCCAGGTGCGGATAGGCGGCGAGGAAGTCCTGCTCAAGCGTTTCAGGCGTGGCAGGATCGTCAGGATGCACATCGCCAAAGATCGCCTCTGAAGTGGTGTAGAGCGCTGCGCCTGATGTCCTGCCGACGCGATAAATGGCGTCCGCAGCGCTGCCAAAGGCGAGCGACGCGCCGAGCAGCGCCGCTGCCTCTCGATCTTCAGCGCGCCGCGCGGCGAGCGCTTGCTCGGCTGCCATGCCGCGCTGCCAACGCGCGTGCAGCTTGTCCGTGAGTGCGGTCGGCGTGAAGCCTGCAGGCGGATCGCCTGCCATGACCGTGTAAATGGTCACTGCGGCGCCGCTGCGCGTCAACTGCGCAATCTGACCGCCACAGCTGAAGGCGGCGTCATCGAAATGCGGCGAGAGATAGATGTGCTGCATAGTCAATGTGCGATCGGCAACCTGAAAGTGACTGTCGTGCCGCGATTCGGCGCGCTCTGCACGTCCAAGTCGCCGTTCATCAGCGCGATCAGGTTGCGCGTGATAGCGAAACCAAGACCTGTGCCAGGCTGCCCGAGACCGTTATCGGCGCGCCAGAATTTCGTGCCGAGCTTGGCGAGCTGCTCAGCAGACATGCCGACGCCACTATCCGCGACAGTGAACGCGATATGCGCGTTCTGGCGCTTGGCGCTGAGCCGAAGCGTGCCGCCATCAGGCGTGTACTTATAGGCATTGCTGGCGAGGTTCAGCAACACTTGGATGAGACGGTCGCCATCGGCGCGCACAGGCGGCAGATCAGGCTCTACCTCGACGTAGAGCGTGTGTGCGCGCTGCGCGATCTCAGCAGCAAGGCTCTCGCGCACGGCGTCGATCACTTCTGAGACGTTCACGTCTGTCAGCTGTATGCGCAGGTTGCCTGTCTCAATGCGGCTGATATCGTTCAGGTCGCTCACCAAGACTTTCATGCGCTGCACGGCATTCTTGATCGTGCTGATGAAGGCGGCTTGCTTCTCGTTGATCGGACCTGCCATCGGAATTAAATCGGCATAGCCGCTGATGCTGGTCATCGGTATCTTCAGCTCGTGCGCCACTACGCCGATGAACTCGGTCTTAGCGTTGTTGGCAGCCTGCACAGCAGCGTAGAGTCGCGCGTTCTCGATGGCGATGGCAGCGCGATCTGCCATGCGGCTGACCAGCGCCTGCTGATCGGCGCTGAAGGCGTTAGCGCGCGCAGCGGTCATCGCGATCACGCCGATGACGCGTCCGCTGCGCCGAATCGGCACCAGCAAGATGGACTGCTGCTCAGCCTGATGCACCAGCGGTGCTTGGCTGCTGATGACTTGCTGGATCAGCGCAGGATTGCGCTCAATGGCAGGCGACTCGGCAATGCTGGAATGCGTCACTAGATGCGGCGCGCCTGTCTGTTCATCCAACAGATACAGCGCGGCA
>Ga0308403_1000092_pt1 | contig 35849 bp, 28 predicted proteins | sample HotsprSampleOSM3_FD_203470 | JGI IMG/M metagenome (GOLD analysis project Ga0308403, IMG submission 203470) | Hot spring phototrophic mat microbial communities from Octopus Spring, Yellowstone National Park, Wyoming, United States - 20060914_OS-M3 ... | reverse complement strand
CGACGCCGCTCAACTGGTAGACGATCCAATCCTTGCTCGAAAAGACCCATCGCGCACGTTGCAAGGCTTGTGGCTCATGCTCTTGCAGCCAGCGCAACACGAGCAACGTTGCGCCCGATTCGACAACGCAGCCGTCCATTGCAAAAATGCGCGCGGCAAGATCAGGTTGTTGAGCAGTCAGCTGTGACCAAAGCGCCTGTGTGCGGCTATCGCACCACAGGATAGCGTTGCGCACAGGCTCGCCTTCTGCATCTATGAGCCACGCGCCGATCATGTTGCCTGTCACGCCAACTGCGGCGACTTCACGTCCTCGCCCTTCAGACGAGTTCAATACAGCCCTCATGACGTCGCAGCAGGTGTGCCAAGTCGCCAGCATGTCGGCTTCCATCCAGCCGCTGCGTGACTGCAAAACTTGCGTTGATTGTCGGCAACTGACCAGTTCCTGTCCCTCAGCGTCGAAAAGCGCCGCTTTGATCACGGAAGTGCCAACATCAACGCCCAGCAGATACATGACATGCCTGCCCTAGACCTTCACAGCGCCTTGTGTCAATCCGCTCACAAAGCTGCGCCCGAAAAGCGCAAACACGATCACCAAAGGCAAGGTCATGGCTACTGCGCCTGCCATCAGCAAGCCCCAGTCAATTTGATACTGCCCGATGATGCCTGCTAGGCCCGGCGGCAATGTGCGCAGCGCATCTGTGTTGATCAAAATTGAGGCGAATAAATACTCCGTCCAAGATGTGACGAAGCAGAAAATGCCTATGGCAGCGATGCCCGGCGCGATCAACGGCAGCACAATCCGCCACAGCACAAAAAGCTGTCCTGCGCCGTCCACAAGCGCAGCATCTATCACATCTTGCGGCACGTTGCGGAAAAATGCCTGCAGCAACCAGACTGCAAACGGCGCCGTCAGCGTGACGTTCACGATGATTAGCGCGAAATAAGTGTCAATCAAACCGAGCGCGCTCAGCACGAAATAAAGCGGCACTAACAGCAAGACAGTCGGAAATGCATAAGCCACCAACATAGCGCGCAGAAACACGCGGCGTCCTACAAATTTTGTCTGGTAGACTCCATAGCCTGCCAAAACGGCTAAGCTCACGCTGATGATCATCGTGCTGAGCGAAATGACCGCTGAGTTGAATGTATAGGTCGGAAAGTTGGAAGCGCTCAACAACTTCTCGTAGTGCTGTGTGGTGAAACTTTGCGGCACAAGCGTGACTCGGCGCGCGATCACCTCACGTGGCGTCTTGACAGATGAAGCAGCCATCCAATAGATCGGGAACAAAATCACGAACAAGACTGCCAACAGCGCCGCCGTTCCCAGCAACTTGCCCCAGAAAGACATTCGCATTCAGCGCTCCCGTTCAGGCGAACCGACCAATCGTAGGAATAGCGCAGCGCACGCCAGAAGCAAGATGCCGAAGATCACTGACGCCGCCGCTGCCTCACTCAACCGATATTGCTTGAAAGCTGCGTTGTAGATGAACACGGGCAAAGTTGTCGTCCCATCAGACGGACCGCCTTGCGTGAGCAGCCAGATGACATCGAACACGTTCACTGACCACAAAAAGCCGATCAAGCCAAGCGAAGCAAGCACAGGCTGCAATGAAGGCAACGTGATATGCCGAAAGCGCTGCACTGCGGATGCTCCGTCCACTTTAGCTGCCTCATACAGCTCATCGGGAATGGCTTGCAAGCCTGCCAAGATGAAAAGCGCCGTCAGCGGAAACCATCGCCACGAGTTGATCACGATCAAGGTGATCATGGCGCTCTCGGCTGAGCCAAAAAATGAGATTGGCAAGCGGATCAAGCGCGCCTCGATCAGCAGCGCGTTGATCAAGCCGCCGCCTGCGCTGCTCAGCATCCATCGCCAGATGATGACTAACACTGCTGTTGGAAGCACCCACGAAAGCAGTATCCACATCCGTGCAGCACGCGCTAAGCGCAAGCGCTGATTGAGCAAGATCGCCACGAGGAAACCAAGCGCCGTTTGCAAGACCGCATTGCCAACTACCCACAGCACACTGCGTCCCGCTGCTGCCCAAAAGGCGCCGTCGCTCAGCACGCGCCCATAATTCGCCAGTCCGATGTAATTGCTGGCGGTGCCAACAATGCGCATGTCCTGCAAGCTCAGCCCAACAGCGCCGATGAGCGGTATAATGACGGTCAGGAGTAGCCACAATACGAGCGGCGCGATCAGCACATAGCCTAGTGAGAAGCGCTGACGCGGCAAGGCTGACGCGGTCTGACCTGAAAGCGCGATGGCACGCATGATAGCTCACTTTCCAAGATATAGCGCCGTCTCTCCGCTCAGCGCGAAGAGACGGCAGATACCTGCTTAGCGTGTAGCCGCTGTCATTTGTTCTTGTCCCCACTTGACGGCGTCAGCAGGGCTTAGACCATCTATCAACATGCGTTGTAACGCGGCTGAGAGCAAGTTCTGGGCAGAGATGGCGCCGATCGCTTGGAAAACACGCCCTTTTGTGAAGCCGAAGAGCGCACCACGCTTGGTATTTTCCACCATCGTCTCAACCTGCGAGCGATACTTGATCGTCAACGGATCGTTCCAGAAGCTATCAGCTGTGGCGCCATCAGCCGTCACAGGCAAGAACAAGCCCGGCTCCATATTCAGGAAGCGTCCATAGTTCTCTGGCTCAAGCAACCAGCTCAAGAACTTAGCCGCCGCCGCTTGGCGCTCAGGATCGGCAGTTGTGAGCAGCGCTGCATTGCTGTAGTAAATAGCGCCTTCCATGCCTTCTGCAGAGACAGGGATAGCCGTCACGCCTAGCATATCGGCATCCATGCCCGATTGTTGCTCCCAAGTTGTGATAACTGTGAATTGGAAGATCATCGGCACAGTGCCGCTTGCCAGCGCCGCTTCTGCCTCTCCCCACGTCCAGCTCACGCTATCAGGCGGCGAGAACTGCCACAGTGCCTTGTACGCCTCGAAGGCTTTGACAGTGGCAGGATTTTCGAAGGCAATGCTGCCGTCTTCATTGAAGAGTTCGCTGGCGCCAGCTGTCAGCATGATGTTGTACAGCACTTGATCAGTGTAAAGCTGCTTATTGGCAGGCAGACCGATGCCGTAGACGCCGTTTTCAGGATCGTGGAGCTTCTCAGCGGCTGCCAATAGATCGTCCCATGTCTTCGGCGCTTCCAAACCTGCCTCAGCGAACATTGCCTTGTTATACCACAGCGAGTGAACCATGCCGTAGAGCGGCACTGCCCAAATCTCACCATTGTAGCTGTACGGCTCGACAGCAGCCGATACAAACTTGTGCTTGGCATCCAGCTCTTTGACCAGCCCAGTCACAGGCTTGACGGCGTCCGTGCCAAGCAGCACAGTCGTGAAGTCCGGGATGCCGAACATGATATCAGGCAGACCGCCCGCCTGAGCTGCCAGCGGCGCTTTGGTGTAGATTTCGCCCCAGTTCTGCACCTCTTGTCTGATCTGAATGTCAGGATTGGCAGCGTTCCACTCGTCCAGCAATTCCTGCACGCGCTTCACACGATGCGGCGGTTGCTCCATGTGCCACATGGTCAGCGAAAGCGCAGCGTTTGTCGGCTGTGCGCTCACGCTCAGAAGCGTCACCGCGAGAGCAAAGCTCAAAAACAGAATAGCGACTTTACGAGACATCTCAAACTCCTCCAATGCTTTCAAGTTTCTGTACAATAACTCTGTTGCTACACAGAGCCGTACACACGCTTTACAGATGCGGATTGCGCTTCCGCCATTGCTCAACCAGCCGATGGTTATGCTCAGCAGCGCCTTGCATGTTGGCGCTGATGTAGATCGGCGGCGACGCATCGCCCAACTCGGCGGCAAGGCGCGCTGCCACTTCCACCAGCAAGCCGTTGAGCAAGAAAGCGCCAACGACCGTTGAAGACGGACCGACGCGAGTTGGCAGATTATCCAACGCAATTAAAGCATCGCCTGCTTGACCGCGATTATCAAGCACAACGTCTGCTACATCCATCAGCTTCACGCCGTGCGCGCTGGCAGATGCCTGCCGCGCGTAATCCAACGCAACCATCGCAATTACCTTCATGCCATGCTGACGCGCTGCCTGCGCCATCTCGATAGGCACGGCATTCACGCCACTGTTCGATATCACGATCAGGCAATCGCGTGCGCATGGCTGGTAGCGCGCCAGAAGCGTAGCGGCGATGCCCACTTGCCGCTCAGCAGTCGTGCTTAGCACTGCTCCTTCGTGCAGCATCAGCGATGAATGTAAAATCGGCACGACGCACGCCAAGCCGCCTGCGCGGTAATGTCCTTCTTCTGCCAGCAGATGGCTATGTCCTGAGCCGAAGATCAGGATGCGACCGCCGTTGCGCGCCGACTCGGTCATCAGGTTGGCTGCTGCCGCAAGCGCTGCCTCTTGGTCAAGCGCGCGCTTTTGCAGCGCCAGCACAGCTTCAAAGTAGCGTCGTGCATACTCAGGCAGGCTCATGGCAGCATCACCTGTGCGCGCATGGCGCGTAGCGAGACTTGGAACTCGTAGTATGCGCCATGATAGGCAGAGGAGACGTATTCAATCGGCTGGTCAGCGCTATCAAAAGTGACTCGCGTCACGCGCAACACAAGGTGCGGTGTGCCATCAGCCATGTTCAACAGACGGCGCTCTGTTGAATCGGCAAGGTCAGCGCGGAAAGTTTGCTCAGCGTGAGCGAGACGAATGCTGTAAGCATCCTGCAAGACTCGGTAGAGCGACTCGTGCGCGAAATCGTATCGGCTCAATAGATTCGGGCAAACGGCATGAGGCAAGTGCGCCGTCTCAATTGCGAGCGGCTGTTGATTGGCGAAACGCAAGCGCTTCAGCGCGCACACAGGGCTGTTCAGAGCAATTTGCAAGCGCTGCGCGACGATTTCATCCGCCGGCAGCACCTGCGCAAACAAGACTTGACTGCGCGGCACTTGTCCTAGTGCCTTGATGTCTTCAGTGAAGCTCGAGAGCGTCTCCAGCCCTTGCTTGAAGGCAGCGCGCCGCACAAACGTTCCCTTACCTACCTGCGCATAGACCAATCCGTGTTGTTGCAAGCTCTGAAGCGCTTGACGCGCCGTCATACGGCTGACCTTGAAGCGATCCGCCAGCTCACGCTCGGAAGGCAGCTTGCCTTCCGTGCCATAGACGCCTGCTTGAATCTCGCTGAGCAGGATATCTTGAATCTGCAAGTAAAGCGGACGTGCAGTATTTCCCTTAAGCATTTTCTCGCTCACAAGTTGCTCTATACCACACTAGAGTAGACTAGACCGCCGAAAAAAGCAAGCGCCTTGTGCGAAAAGCCGAAGGATATCGGTCAAAAAATGAGTGGATGCACGTTACAGGCTGATGTGCCATAATCACACTAGCGATTTTTTGTCATCTGAATCGGATGAGCTGGAAAAATATGCCGCTGCGAAGCAATCCGCTGCTTTATGAGATCAACACTTGGGTCTGGCTGGAAGACCTGCGCCAACGCTACAACCGTCCGCTGACTCTGGCTACCCTGCCTGAGGAAGTGTTTGACGGCTTGGCAGCCTTGCACATTGACGCCGTCTGGCTGATGGGAATCTGGGAACGCAGCCCGCACGGACGCCAGATCGCGCGTCACCTGAACTTCTTGCTCGAAGAATATCGGCGCGCCTTGCCGAGCGTCACGCAGGCGCAGATCATCGGCTCGCCATACGCCGTCTATCGCTACGCAGCCGACGCGCACTACGGCGGACGCGACGCCTTAGCCGTCTTCCGACGCAAGTTGGCAGCGCGCAACATCCGCCTGATCCTCGATTTTGTGCCGAATCATGTGGCAGTTGATCATCACTGGACGGTTGACGCACCTGAAGTCTTGATCCAAGCGACTGCTGAGCAGGCAGCTGCGCAGCCTGACCTATACTTCGCCGCGCCGCAGCCTGAGGCGCGCGGACGCTACTTTGCGCACGGACGCGATCCATACTTTCCGCCTTGGTCAGATACAGCGCAGGTGGACGCTTTCTCGCCGCGCGCGCGCCAGGCGACCTTGCAGACGCTCTGCGATATCGCGGAGCAGTGCGACGGTGTGCGCTGCGATATGGCGATGCTCATGGTGAACCGCATTTTCAGCAGCACGTGGAATCGCCCTGAGCTGCCTGCGCAAGAGTTTTGGATCGAAGTGATCGGCGGCGTGCGCGCGCAGTATCCTGAGTTTCTGTTCATGGCGGAAGTCTACTGGGATATGGAAGCTGAGCTGCTGGCGCAAGGCTTCGATTACGCCTATGACAAGCGACTGTACGATCGCTTGCTGCACGAAGCGCCGTCTGCCGTGCGCGACCATCTGACGGCAGCGCTCAGCTATCAGCGCCGCATGGTGCGCTTCACTGAAAATCACGATGAAGCGCGCACAATGGCGAGCTTCGGTCGCGCGCGCGGTCAGATGGCGGCGCTGCTGTGCGCAACGCTGCCCGGCATGACGCTCTTTTACGAAGGGCAGTTCGAAGGCAGGCGCGTGAAATTGCCCGTGCAGCTCGGCGCGCGTCCGCACGAGCCAGTTGAGGCTGAGATATCTGCCTTTTATCGCGCGCTGCTTGCGGAAGTGAACGCGCCACTCTATCACGACGGCGTCTTCAATCTGCTCGGCACGCTGCCGTTGAGCGGCGGCAGTCACAACGAGCCGTTGCTCGCCTACACATGGACTTTAGATGCGCAACGGCGGCTGATCATCATCAACTTGAGCCGCGATAGCGCGGCTCAAGGGCGAGTCATGCTTGGCGACGCAGCGCTGGGCAGTGCATCGGCGTGGCGCTTCACGGATGTCTTCAACACGGCTGAGACGTTTCTCGTGCCGACCGACTCGCTCTTGAGCGGCGGCGTGTACGCTTCGCTGCCGCCGAACGGCTTCAAGGTCTATCAGCTCGAAGCGGCAGATCGTTAAAACGCTGAGGTTAAGACGATGACCGATGTGCGCACGCGCTTTACCAGCGCTGAATTCCGAGAGTTTTGTGAGCAGCCGCACAACGCGCACAAGCGCTTTGAGCTGCACGAAGGAGAGATCGTCGAAGTGCCTTCGCCTAGTCCGCTTCACCAGTGGATCGTCGCTCGGCTTGTGCTTCTGCTCGGCAAATTTTTGGAGCAGTTTCCGCTCGGCTACGTCTTCGGCGATAATCTCGACTACGAGCCAGCGGACGGCGTGATCGTGCAGCCTGATCTCTCGTTTGTCTCGTATGCGCGCGCGCCGAGCTTGCCTGAGCGCTTCACCATCATGCCCGACCTAGCAGTTGAGGTCAGGTCGCCGAGTAACGCCGAGCGCGACCTGCTGCGCAAAGTCCTGCTGTACTTCGCCTATGGCGCGCGCGAAGTCTGGATAATCTATCCCGATGAGCGCATGGTGCGCCTGTACACGCCTGCTGCGCAAGGCGTGAACGTGCGCCAATTCATCGAAGGCGAGACGCTCAGCGGTAGCGCCGTCCTGCCTGAGTTCACGCTCGCCGTCGCGCAATTGTTCCCAGAGAAGTGAGGTGAGCCTGATGACAGATGTGCGCACGCGCTTGACCAGCGCTGAATTCCGCCAATTTTGTGAGCTGCCGCACAATGCTCACAAGCGCTTTGAACTGCACGAAGGAGAGATCGTCGAGATGCCTTCGCCAAGTCCGCTACATCAGTGGATCGTCGCTGAGCTGCTCTACCTGCTCAAAGCGTTCCTGCGCATACAGCCGCTCGGCTACGTCTTCGGCGATAATCTCGACTACGAGCCAGCGGACGGCGTGATCGTGCAGCCTGATCTCTCGTTTGTCTCGTATGCGCGCGCGCCAAGCCTGCCTGAGCGCTTCACGCTCATGCCTGATCTAGCAGTTGAGGTCAGGTCGCCTAGCAACGCCGAGCGCGACCTGCTGCGCAAAGCCCTGCTGTACTTTGCCTATGGCGCGCGCGAGGTGTGGATAATCTATCCCGATGAGCGCATGGTGCGCCTGTACACGCCTGCTGCGCAAGGCGCGAACGTGCGCCAATTCACGGAAGGCGAGACGCTCAGCGGCAGCGCCGTCCTGCCTGAGTTCACGCTCGCCGTCGCGCAATTGTTCCCAGAGACGCAGCAAACGGGCGCTTAGACTCTGTGCATTCCTGCGCAGGCGCGCTATACTCTAAGCACGTGCTCCACAACGAACCGAGTTAGAGATCATCTCGATGGCTAGACAATCTGTATATCCCTTCACTGCAATCGTCGGGCAAGATCGCATGAAACTTGCCCTGAGCTTGAACGCGATCAATCCGAGCATCGGCGGCGTGTTGATTCGCGGCGAGCGCGGCACAGCCAAATCAACCGCTGTGCGCGCCTTGGCAGCGCTCTTGCCTGAAATTCGCGTGGTCGCCGATTGTCGGTTCAGCTGCGATCCTGACCGTCTTGACTTGCTATGCGACGATTGCCGTGCGCGCCTTGAGCGCGGCGAAGAGCTGCCTGTAGCGCGCCGCAAGATTCGCATTGTAGATTTGCCCGTCAGCGCGACTGAAGATCGCGTGGTCGGCACGCTGGATATTGAGAAAGCCATCAAGCGCGGCGAGCGCCATTTCGATCCCGGCGTTTTGGCTGCAGCCAATCGCGGCATTTTGTATGTGGACGAGGTGAATCTGCTCGACGATCACGTGGTGGACTTGCTGCTCGACTCGGCGGCGATGGGCGTGAACACGGTTGAGCGCGAAGGCATCAGCTTTCAGCATCCGGCGCGCTTCATTCTGGTCGGCACGATGAATCCTGAGGAAGGCGACCTGCGTCCGCAGTTGCTGGATCGCTTCGCGCTCTCAGTGGAAGTGCGCGGAATCAGCACGCCGCGCGAGCGCATGGCAATCCTAGAGCGACACATCGCCTTCGATGCCGATCCTGACGCTTTTCGCAGCGCGTGGCAAGCCTCTGAGCAGAAGTTGAGCGATGAGATCGAAGCGGCGCGCCGCATTGTTGACCAAGTCGGCTACACCAGCCGCGATCTGTTCACCATCGCCAACCTGACCGCCAGTTTGCACGTGGACGGACATCGCGCCGATCTGGTCATTTTGAAGACGGCGCGCGCGCACGCCGCTTTTGAAGGTCGCACGCGCATCGGCGAGCGCGATATCATGATCGCGGCGGAACTCGCCTTGCCACATCGCCTGAAGCGCGGTCCGTTCCACGAAGCGCAAGCGAGCCTGAGCGATCTCGCCGAGCGCGTCCAAAACTTGCAAGCGCAATACGAAGAGACCGATCAGCTGCAGGTGACGCCGCAAAATGACCGCGCCGATAAAAAAAAAGCGACCTTGTGAACGCAGCGCAGAGCGAGCGCACCGATCAGCCGCCTGAGGCGGGCAGCGCAGAGCCTGCCTTACAATCCGTCTTCGATAGGCGCGACGCGCACTGGTGGGACGGCGGCAGAAAGGTCGCGCCAAGCGCTGAATTCGATACGCGCAAGCTGGATACGCCGCTCGACCGCCTGACGCGCAAAATGGCAGGTCGGCGCAGCCAGACGCGCACTGAGCGCAAGCGCGGACGCTACATTCAGGCGCGCCCAGCCGGCAAGCGCCGCGACGATATCGCCTTCGATGCCACATTGCGCGCTGCAGCGCCTTTCCAGCGCGAGCGTCCGCACCAGAAGTTAGCTTACAACATCGAATTGCAAGACCTGCAGCGCAAGATTCGCGTCAAGCGCGCTGCAAACCTGATTTTATTCGTGGTGGATGCATCGTGGAGCATGGCGGTCACTGAGCGGATGCAAGCGACCAAAGGCGCGATCCTCTCACTGCTGACAGATGCCTATCAGCGCCGCGACCGCGTCGGCTTGATCGTCTTCCAGAAAGATCGGGCGAACTTGATCTTACCGCCGACCAATTCAGTGGTCTTGGCGCGCAAAGCGCTTGTGGAAATCCCTGTCGGCGGCAAAACGCCGCTCTCGGCAGGTTTGCTGCTGGCGTTGGAAGTTTTCGAGCGCGAGAAGCGCCTGCATCCTGACGTAATGCCGCTCATGATCCTGCTGACGGATGGCGCAGGCAACGTCTCGCTCAGCGATTTGCCGCCGCAGCAAGAAGCGCATCAGCTGGCGGACCGCATCCGCGAAGCGAACATCCGCAACGTGACCATCAACATGGAACATCCTGCCTTCGATCAAGGCTTGGCGCGCCAATTGGCGGAACATCTTGGCGGCGCTTGCTTCACGCTTGCCGATCTGCGCGCTGAGACGCTCTACCGCGCTGTGCGCGAGCAGCTGGACTGAGTCACTCTTTCAGGACGGCGAAGACGACGATGCGCTTAGTGTTCACGCGGTAAGGGTAGCATGAGATCAGCGTCAGACGGCGCGTATCGCCGCCGCCTGCCAGCACCCAGACGTCGGTCGGCGCCACAATTTGATGTCCTTTGACCACGCCGCGCTCGTTGTTCGGCTGCACCACATAAGTGTAGTCCTTCGTCCACGTGCTGACAATGATCTCATCGCCGGGCAGCAGACGGTCGAGATGGCGGAAAATCTCGCCGTAAATATCGTTATGCGCTGAGAGAACCATGTTGCCGCGCTCGCCCGGATTGGCACTGCCGATGTGATGACCGACGCCGAGCTTGAGCGCTTCCCAGTCATCGCCCGTCACCACTTGGCTATCCACGCCGATGCGCGGAATGCGGATGCGCACAGGTCCTTCGCGGCTTGGCGTCGGACGGCGCACAGGTAGGCTCGCGGCGAAATTGACGAACTGATCGCGGTACTGCGCAGGCACTTCCTCAAGGTTGAAGATCGCCTCATCATCGCGGAAAGTGTGTCCGCCGGGCAGGACGACTGCGGCAAGGTTGATGAGCGGCGTCGGCGTTGGCGGCACGAATTGCGCACGTCGCGTCGCCTCTGCTTCAGCTTGCAAGGCGGCAGTCTGCCGCGAGACTTCCTCAAAGGATTGCAGCAAACCGATCATCAGGACGATCAAGCCGATCACGGCAGCGATTTCGACGGCGGTGAGCGCCGCATTCCAGAGCTGTTTGCGCCGTCTGCGCGCGCGCTCAGGATCAGGGCGCGTCGCGCGCAGTTCCAGCTCGTCTTCGAAGGTCACATCGGCGAAGTAATCGGCGTGGCGCGGCTGCGATTGCGCTGTCGCCGTCTCAGGCTCGGTTGGCACAGGCGCAAGGTGCGGCGCGAGCCGCTCAGGCGTCTCGACCTCGATAGGACGCACGCCGCGCACGCGCCGTCCCTTGCCGTCGTAGGTCTGCAAGCGTGCAAGGCGCGCCTCGCGCTTACGAATGGCGAGAATGCGCTCCAGCTCTTCAATGGAAAGCTCATCCACCGGACGTTTATCGCGCATGGCAGATTTCACCTCAGCAGCTATCGGCGTTTCGCGGCGACGGCGAATACCTCGCGTTCGAAAAACCAGCGGAACGGCGGCAAGCGGAACGCTGCGCTGCGCAGCAGATCGATCCAAAGTGGATTCTGCCTGCCTTGTGGCGGCGAATCCAGCCAGACGCGGCTGCGAAAGCCTGCCTTTGCCAGAGCGCGCCGCAAACTGAGCATGGATTGCTCGTTCACATGCACCTCTTGATTGACATGCACCAAAAAAGCGCGCGGATTGGCAGGATAACGCGCGCCCTGCCCGAGCAAGCGCCGAAAAGTGCGCACCAATGGATAGGCGTACCGATCATACCAGACGTTCGGCGCTGTGTGGACGATCAAGCGACCGTCAGGCTTCAATACGCGATGAATCTCGCACAACGCTTGATGCAGCTCCCAAGGCTGCAGATGTTCCACCACGTCGAAGAGCAACACACGGTCGAAATAGCCGCTCGGAAATGGCAAGCGCTTTGCGTCAGCTTGCGCCACGCCTATCCTGCCGCGCGCGCCGCTCGTGTTGCGCACAATGTCTTTCGAGAGCTGCACGGCTGCCACAGCGTAATCAACGCCGTAAGCGTTCGCGCCGAGCTTGGCGCAATGCCGCAGAATCTCGCCGCGTCCGCAGCCAACATCTAGCACGGTCATGCCTGCTTCCACAGCTGCCACAGCGAAGGCGGCGCGCAAGCGGCGCGAGAGATGCTCGCCTTCGCTGCGCACAAACTCATCGTAGCCTTCGCAAGCGGTCAAAAAATACTCTTCTGTGTAACGCGCCGAAGGCACAGGCTTTTCGGGCATGGTCGCTTGGCGAGGTTGCTTTTCCAAATCGTCCGAACTTTCTCTGCTGCGAAGTCGGCTGCGGATTATACCAAGCGCTGCCGCACAAACCAAAATATCACGGCTGCTGGCGCGCTGAGCTGCACAGCAGCCTTCTTGCGAGAAAAGGGTGGCGCTGTGGCGTGTTATAATACGCCTGAAGCAGGTCAACTTTGGAAGGATTGTGACACAACATGACGGCAAAAAAGACATCACAGCGCTGCATCCTCGTCTCAAACGATGACGGCATCTTCGCGCCTGGTCTGTTGGCGCTTGCCACAGCCATGCGTGAGTTCGGGCGCGTGATCGTGATCGGACCGGAAGAAAATCAGAGCGCGAATGGACATCGCAAGACGCTGACCAAGCCGCTGCGCGTGACGCCTGTGAAGATCGGCGAGAATATCGAGGCGTACAGCACTGACGGCGCGCCTGCCGATTGCATCGCCATCGCGCTGATCGGTCTGCTCGGCGTGCAGGTAGATTTGGTCGTCTCAGGCATCAATCGCGGCGCGAATCTCGGGCAAGACCTGACCTATAGCGGCACTGTGGCAGCCGCCTTCGAAGGCACAATTCACGGCAAGCCTTCCGTCGCCTTCTCGCTCGATTCGCGCTCGCTTGAGGCGGATTACAGCGCAGCGGCGCAGGTTGCAAGGCATGTCGCGGCGCTTGTGCTTGAACACAGCCTGCCACCGATGACTCTCCTGAATGTGAACATCCCTTACTTGCCCTACGATCAGATCAAAGGCACGCAGATCACGCGGCAAGGCACGCGCATCTACCATGACGAGCTGGTCACGCGCCTCGACCCTGAAGGTCGCCCTTATTATTGGATCGGCGGCAAGGCGCCCAGCGGCGACGTCAGCGCCGAAGGCACGGATATCTGGGCAGTCCATCAAGGTTACGTCTCGATCACGCCCGTCCATCTGGATATGACTGCCTATCCGATGATCGAACAGCTCAAAAGCTGGAAATTCTAAGGTGCAATGCCGACTCGCAACCGTTCGCGGATTTTTGTGGCAGGCGGCACAGGCTTTCTCGGTTTTCGCGTGGTGCGTGCGCTCCTGGATGAAGGTGCGCAGGTCACGGCGTTGGTGCGCGCAGATCAAGAAGAAAAACTGGGCATCTTGCGCGCTGACGTGCAAGTGGTGCATGGCGACGTCTGGAATCCTGCTAGTTTGCGCGGACGCGGACGCGGACACGGCGCGGTCATCCACTTAGTCGGCGGGATGCGCCAAAATCCATCGCGCGGGCTGACTTTCCGCCACTTGAACTTTGTCTCAGCGCGCAACGTGGCGCAAATGGCGGTCAATGACGGCGTGCCGCACTTCCTGCTCCTGAGCGCAGCAGCGGCTGCCGGCGTGCCGAGCGGCTATCTAGAGGCGAAGCGCGAAGCAGAGCGCTACGTGCAAAAGTGCGGTCTGGCGTGGACGATCATTCACGCGCCGCCGCTTTACGCGCCGAACGAGCCGCGCAGTCCGCTCGGCTTGCTGCTCAGTTTTTTCGGCGCGTTGCCCATCATCGGCTTGCCGCTCAGCAACGCGCGTCCGCTGACGGCAGAGCTGGCGGCGCGCGCCATTGCGCATCTGGCGCTCTCAGCCGATAGCTTCAAGAATCGCTTGATTGCGCCTGCGCAGCTGCGACGGCTCGGCATGGCGGCAGAACGACGTCTGCGCCAGAGTCAAGCGCCGAGCGCGCCCGTGCGCTCAGAGCCGTTGTCGGATGACGAAGATGAGCCGCCTTTCGGCTGGCTGCCGCGCTAATCGGCGACGGGCAAGGTGAAGCTGAAAGCGCTGCCTACGCCAACTTCGCTCTCAACCCAGATGCGTCCGCCCATCATTTCCACCAACTTGCGCGTGATGGCAAGCCCTAGTCCAGTGCCGCCATACTCGCGCGTGATCGAGCCGTCCGCTTGGCGGAATTCATCGAAGATGATCGTCTGATCCTCAGGACGGATGCCGATGCCTGTATCGCGGACAGTGGTCAGGATGAAGGCGCGCTCGCCTTCGTAGGTCAGTTGGCTGCGCACAAAGACGCCACCTTGCTTGGTGAACTTGATCGCATTGCCCAGCAAGTTCACGATGATCTGGCGCAAGCGCGTGGCATCCGCGTAAACTCTGGGCAAGTTCTCGGCAGGCTCGTAGCGCAGATACAAGCCGCGCGCAGTGGCTTGGCTCTCAAGGTTGTAAATAGCGGCGTTCACTTCTTCGCATACATCCACTGACTCAAGGTGCAGTTCCATCCTACCTGAATCGATGCGCGAGAGATCGAGCAGATCGTCAATCAACGCCAGCAAGTTGCGTCCGTTGCGCAGAATGCGCTCTAGCCGATCGGATTGCTTTTCGTTGAGCGCGCCGTAGGTCTGGCGCAGCAACATCTCGCTATAGCCGTTGATGCTGTTCATCGGCGTGCGCAGCTCATGGCTGACGCGCGCGAGGAACTCGCTCTTGAGCCGATTGGCTTGCATCAGCTCGACGGCGCGCTCTTCCAGCGCTTCGAAGAGCATGGCGTTCTCCAGCGCGACTGCCGCTTGCGCCGCGAACAGCGCCGCCAATTCCTTCTCTTCATCGCTGAAAGTGCGCGCTTCAAAGGCGTATAAGTTCAGGACGCCTAAGTGCTGCTCGCCTTTTTGCATCGGCACAACCAAGACTTGCCGCCAACCTTCGGCTTCGATCAGCGCGCGCTGTTCGTCATCCACCTCAACGCTCTCAGGCGTCAGGATGTAAGGCTGTGTCTCAGTGACAATGACGGCGTGGCGCTCGCGGACGTAGCGCTCAGAGAGACCGATCGCCGCGCGCAGCGTGTAAATACTTCGATCAGGGCTAGGCGTCATCAAACTGACTGCCGGCAGCTCGAAGGTTTGCGCCGCTTCGCGCACGATCGCATCGAGCAGCACATCTGTGTTCAGCTGTCCGCTCAGGTTGCGGCTGCTGACTTGCAGGCGCTCCAAGCGGCGCAGGCGACGCTGCTCGCGCTGATGGTACGTGATGCTCTCATAGGCGATGGCGCCTTGGTTGGCGAGCGCTTCGAGCAGCTGCACTTCTTGCGGATCGAACACACGCATCGGATTGTCTGAGGCAATCTCGATGACGCCGATCGGCTCGCCGCGCCGCAAAATCGGCACAAAGAGGATGCTCACGTGCGCGTGCAACGGATAGGCAGCCAGATGCTCAGCGAAAGGCAACGCCGTGCTGCCGGCGCGCGCTGATACGCTCTGCGTGAGCGCGCTGAGCAGCTGTGGCGCGCGATTCAGCAGATAAGGCGTCGCCATCACTTCTAAAGTGCGCGTGGTCAAGTGCGTTGTCAGAATGCGCAGCCGTCCGCGCTCATCTTGAATGGCGACTACCGTGTTATCCACGCCGTCCAGCGCCTGAATGACGCGCGCCAGCTGCGTGAACATGCTCAGCACATCGGTCGCGTTGCTCAGACCGATCGCCACTTGGCGCAAGAGCGCTTGTTCGTGCGCTTGGCGCTGCGCTTGGCGGAAGAGCCGCGCATTCTCTAAGGCAATCGTCGCCTGACTTGTCAAAGTCTGCGCTAGGCGCACGTCGCTGCCGCTGAATTCGCGCGGCGTGCGCGGCTCTACCCATAACATGCAGCCGATCACGCGGTCGCCAACGACGATCGGCAGCGTCAATTGTGTGCATAGACCGCTGCTCGTGCCGCCGAGCGCCGTGATAGGATAAGTGACGATCACATGGCGCTGCGTCTGAATAGCGCGCTCAATCGCGCTGTACTGCACGAAGGCAGGCGTCTGCCCGACCAAAGCTGGCAGCAAATGCTCAGGCAGCTCAGGCAGGCGATATTCGGCCTCAACCGTCAGACGACCGCGCGATTGCTCGTAGCTGACCAAAAGACACCATGCCGCGTCTAGCGCGCGTCCCATGTGCTTGACGATAGCATTGACCAGCTCGCTGTAATCCAGAATGGCGCTCAGATCGCGGCTGATCTGGTAGACAATGCCTTGTTCCAACAGACGGCGGCGCGCTTGATCCCATAAGCGCGCGTTCTCAATGGCGATTGAGACCTGCGCAGCGAGCGTCTCGAGCGCGATGCAATCCGCTACGCGGAAGCCGTTCACTTTCGTCGAATACGCCTCAATGACGCCGAGCGTGCGCGTGCTGTAGCGCATCGGCACGACCAGCGCGCTGCCATGCGTGATCCACATCGGACGATTGGGCGGCGCACAGGCAGCGGCGTGATCGCCGTCTTCGCTCAGATCGATCACGACCTGTGTCTCGGTCGTGCTGATGGCGCGTCCAACGATGCCGACGTTCGTCGCGAGCTTGGTATTCTCGCTGAGCGCAGCACTGGCGATGCTGGTGGCGGAAGCGCTCAGCTCTAATTGTGCGCCGTTGGCATCCAGCAGCCATACATTCACCACTTCATAGCCGAGCTGTAAGTGAATAGCGCGCGCCACTTTGCGCGTCAGCTCGTTCAGGCTGAGCGTGGCAGTCAGCTCTTGACTGATGCGACTGACCAGCGCCATCAGGTCGGCGCGTTGGCGCTCAGCGGCGAAGAGCTGCGCGTTTTCAATGCTTGTCGAGACCTGTGCGCTGATGGCGCGCATCAGGTCGAGGTGCGATTCTAAGAAATCGCCTTGACTGCGATTGACGACGCTGAACGTGCCAAGCGTGCGATTGCGCGTGTTCAACGGATATGTGATGATGTTGCGCCAATCGGCAGGCATTTGCTCAGCGCTATCGAGCTGATTGTTGAGGTAATACCTGCCTGTATGATAGGCGTAGACAATGGCGTGATCTGAGGTGAGCGGAAGGTCGGGCAATTCAGCGTCGAACGCGATGCCATAGCGCGAGCGGCGATGCGCGACGAGCGCGTCGTGTTCATCGTTCGGCAGGTAGAGAAAAGCGCCTTGCGCTTCCAGCAACTCGGCTGCTTCATGCACCACGCGCGCCAACATCTCATCAAGATCGAGCGTGGTGCTTGTGATCTCGGCGATCTCGCGCAAGGCGATGGTCTCGCGCAGGCGCTCGCTCATGCTGCGCAGCAGCTCTGTGCCGCGCAGCGCAGCTGCCACATGGCTGCCCATCGCCATGAGCAGTTGTGCATCAGCGCGGCTGAAACCTGTCCGTTTGTTGCCCGCCAAAAAGACGCCCATCGGCTCATCCTGCACGCGCAACGGCACAAGGAGCAGGTTGTAGAGCGCCAGCTTGTCAATCAGCTGATAGTAGCCTGCGCTGCTATCGTGCGTAGTGCCGAGGATATCGTTCGTGAAGTACGGACTGCCTGCCGAGAAGACGATGGCGAGATAACTGCCCGGCGCGTTGATAGGAAAACGCATTTGTTCAATATCGCTTGGCACGCCGAACGACGCATTCGGCGGCAAACTGAGCGTGTTGGTCTGCCGATCGTACAGGAAGAATGCGCCAATGCCGATGCCCAACATCTGACGGCTGAGCTTCAGCACCACGCTGAACATCTCATCCGCGCTGAAGCTGCTGGCAGCCACTGCTGCCACTTCGAGCAGCGCTGCTGTCTCCGAAAGGCGATTTTGCGTGTCTTGCAGCAGCGTGCGATTGTCAATGGCGAGCGCGATTTGATCGAGAATCGAGAGGACGCGGTCAGCGTGTGATTGATCGAACAGCGCGCCGTCGCGCAGGTTCAAGATGAACAGGACGCCGATCGGTCGTCCGCGCGCTACAAGCGGCATCGCCAATAGCGCGCGCACTTCGTAATCCGCGATCAAGCTGGTCGGCGGATTGCTCATCTGGTGCGCGTTATTCAGGATGAGCAACTCACCTGAGAGGATGATGCGCTCGGCGAGCGTTGTGCCGCCTGTCTCGCGCTTGTTCATCACCAGATCGCCTACGTCTAAGCCGTAGGCAGCCGTGCGATAAGCGCGCTGCTCACTCGCGTTCCACAGCGAGATCAGGCAGGCATCCGCGCCGACCAAACGCGCCAACAGCTCTAGCATTTTCGGCAGCAGCGCTTCCAGCGACATATCTGAGGCAGCCAGGCGGCTGATCTCGTTGCGCAGGTAGAGTTCTTCGTTGTAATCGTGCAGACGCTCATAGCGCAGACTGAGCATGTCGTAGAGCTGCGCCGTGTTCAGCACCAGCGCGGCTTGATCGGCGATCAGGCGCGCTATGGCGACGTGCTGCGCCTGATAGACGTTCGCGCGCCTTGATTGCGCGTGGAAGACGCCGAGCAGCGCGCCATTGAAGCGCATCGGCGCGGCTAACTCGGCGCGAATAGCCTCTCGGTCGAGCGATTCGCCTGCGTCATTCACGATCACTGCCTCTTGTGAGAGCGCCGCTGCGCCGATCGCGCCTTCGCCTAGCTGAATCGGCAGACGCGGCTCACCGCGCAGCGCTACATAAGGCACAAGATATCCTTTTTGCGCGTCATACAGAGCGATGCCGCCGTCATCGAAAGGTAGCACTTCGCGCGCGCGCTCAAGGAGCTGGAGAAGCGTCTCTTGAATATTCAAGGCAGGTGCAATTGGCAAATCGCTCATCATAAACACTCTAAGGACACAAGACACGGTGTGTCTCGATTATAACGCATTCTTGCTTCAGGCGTCGCGTGCAGCTTGCCGATGCTGCTCGCCTGCGCTATGCTTGAATAGCATACATGAAAGGCGAGTGTGTGACACCCACGGTAGTCAATTTCAGCGTGCGGCGTGCGCTTCAATCCGATGCAGCGCGCATGGTAGCTATCTGGCACGAAGCGGCTGAGGCGCTCGCCAAAGCCGATCCGCGCGTGCGCTTGGCGGAGAACGCCGCCGCTGTGTGGCAAGCGGCGCTCGATCAATGGCTTGCGCAGCCGAACATGGCGCTTTTTGTGGCAGTTGACGAGCAACAGACCGTCGTCGCTTACATCATCGGCGAGTGCGTGCCGAACGCACCTGCCTTTTTGCCTGAGCGCTACGGCGTGGTGCGCGACTTGGCTGTGGACTTCCACGCCAAAAGCGGACGGCTTGGACGCGAGCTGCTGAACGCTTTGCGCGCTTGGTTCGCTGCACAAGGCATCACGGAGCTGACGGCGCGCGTGCCTTACCGTCATCCTGTGGCGCAGGCGTTTTGGCGTGCGCTGGGCGCGAGCAAGAGCGCCGATGAATTCTGGCTGAAGGTCTAGCATGTTCGGACGTTTTGTGGCGTGGCTGGGCGTTGGACGCGCGCGCTTCATCTTCGGCTTGTTGGCGCTGACGGGCTTGCTGAGCCTGATGCTGAACGCTGTTCAGCCGCCTGAGCCGTGGATTCCAACTGTGCAGACAGCGCTTGCCGCCTTGTTCCTAGTCGGCGCGGCGGCTGCCGTCATCACGCGCTTCGATGGACAAGAGCGCCGCCAGATTCTGATCCTGATCGCGCCTGCGCTCGGCGCGCTGCTGCTCGGCTTGTTTGTGCCACAATGGTTCACAGCGCTGGCTGTGGTCGCCGTCGGCTGGATTGCGGTAGCGCTAATTGCAGGGCGCGCAGGCGTGCGCCGCGAATATCAACGCGCGATCAAGCACATGCGCAAAGGCGAGTACGAGCCTGCGATCGCGATCATCAGCCAGCTGATCAAGGCGGAGCCTGACCAAGCCGATCATCGTCGCTTCCGCGCCGATCTGTACCGTCTGGCGGGCAATTTGCGCAAGGCGCGGGCAGATTACGAGAAAGTGATCGCGCTCACGCCTAACTCAGGCGTCGGCTACAATGGCTTAGCAGAGGCATACTTGCAAGAAGGCAACTACGAGCGCGCTTTTGAGTACGGTCTGAAGGCGCACGCGCTTGAGCCGAATCATTGGGTAGCTGCCTACAACTTGGGCATGATCGCCGATCGCATGGGCAAGTGGACGGAAGCCATAGCTTATTTGAAGCGCGCGCTCGCCGCCAAAATTCCCGATAGTCGGCATCGGCTGCTGAGCTACTTATGGCTGATGCGCGCGTATCTGTTCACGGATGAAGCGCAGGGCGCGCGCGAGGCGTTGGCGGCGCTGCAGAGCGAGCGGCGCGGGCTGCGCGAATGGCAGATCATCTTCAGCAGCGAGCAAGCCGCCGTGCTGCGGCGCGTGCTGGGCGATGACGTGGCATTGGCGGAGCAATTGGCGGAGCGCGATCAGGGCGCCGCGCTTGAGCTAGTGCGCAGCAAGCGCGGCTGAAAGCGGTCAGTCGAAGATATCGAACAGCTCGCCGAGGAAGCCTTTGCGCTTGCCGCGCGCGTGCGTGTCTTCGCGGCGGAAGCGCTCCGTGCGATCATCATCGTCGTCATGGTAGCGGCGCGAGTCTTCAAGGCGGCGGCGCTCGGCAAAATCGCGTTCAACGTCGAGCAGGTCGGGCATTTCGTCGCCGCGCTTCGCTTTTGGCGGCGGCTCGACGAACGGCAGACCGCGCTCGGCGGCGGCTGCCATCTCAGCGCGCTCGATCAGCTTATCCAGCTCGCCGCGATCCAACCAGACGCCGCGGCATCTTGGGCAATAGTCAATCTCAACGCCTGAACGCTCTGTGATCAACAGGTCAACTGTGGCGCAGACAGGGCATTTCATGTTCCAACTACTCCTCTACACTGTTCAGGTGTAGGTTGATTTTAAGAAAAATACCTTGAAAATGACATCCTAAAAATTAGGAGATCGGGCGAGGCAGAGGGCAAGCGGCGAACTTTCAAGAAATTTTGAACAAAAGGCGTGCATTTTGCGCGCAATCTGCTATACTCTTCTTTGGCAATCTAAGACTTCTCGTATAGATCGTGTTCCCTAAGGTTAGGGAGGCAACCTCGCTTTATGACTTCTTTAGTTCTCACCATCACGGAAACGCTGCGCTACCGCGGCAAGATCGGTCAGTGGGCATGGGCGCTGCATCGTGTCTCAGGCTTCGGGACGTTCGTGTTCCTCGTCATGCACGTGATTGACACCTCATGGGCGACCTTTTACCCCGAACTTTACGCTAAAGCTGTCGCTGCCTACAAGACGCCGCTCTTCACAGTGGGCGAATTCGCGTTGGTAGCCTGCGTGGTCTATCATGCCTTGAACGGCTTCCGCATTGCGCTCTTCGATTACCGTCCGCAGTGGTGGCGGCGGCAAGCGGATGCTGCCAAGCTGGTGCTGCTCGGCACGCTGGTCTTGCTGGTGCCAGCTTTCTTCGTGATGGCAGGGCATGTGGTGAATTACTACAATGAGCGCGTGAGCGTCTTCGATCTGGGTCTGGACAAGGTGGTGGAAGCCACGGCGCCGTTCGCGGTCGGCACAGTGGTGGTGCTGGGCTTGGGCTTAGCCGTCTCGGCGGGCGCGTCGCTCATCCCAAGCCTGAACGCGCCGAAGAAGCGGCTGAAGGGCAGCAAGATGGAGACCTTCATGTGGTCTTTCATGCGCATCAGCGGCGTGCTGATCATTCCGCTCGTCTTCGGGCATCTGGCGATGATGCATCTCATTCAAGGCGTCTTCGACCTAACGCGAGTCGGGCATGTGCCGGTTTTCACCAATCTCGGACCGAACATGGACGCTACGCTGACGGCTGTCAATTTTGTGCGCTTGCGCTGGGATACCATGCTGGCGGGCGTCTACATTTGGCGCATTTACGACATCCTGCTCTTGTTCTTGGTGGTGCTGCATGGCTTCAACGGCGTGCGCTACATTATCAACGATTACATCCACAATCGCGTGGTCAACCGCGCGCTGCGTTTGGCGTCGTTCGGCACGATGATCGGCGTGCTATTGGTTGGCGCTCTGGCGATTTTGCAGAGTGTGCCGGCGACCACAGCTGAGATGCTCAGCCAGACTTCACAAGCGATCAGCGTGGATGTCAACTCGGATAACCTTGTGCGCTAACGGAAGCGATGACTGTTGGAAGTGTGAAGGGACGTATGATTACACATCAGTTTGATACGATCATTCTAGGCGCGGGCGGCGCAGGCTTGATGGCAGCGCTCTATGCGTCGCGCACGGTGAGCGTCGCCGTCATCAGCAAGCTGTATCCAACGCGCTCACACACGGGCGCGGCGCTGGGCGGCATTGGCGCGGCGTTGGGCAACGAAGAGGAAGATCATTGGGAATGGCACGCCTTCGATACGGTCAAAGGCGGCGATTACCTGACCGATCAGGACGCCGCTGAGATTTTGGCGCGCGAAGCGATTGACGCCGTGATCGAACTTGAGCATATGGGCTTGCCGTTTGACCGCACCAAGGAAGGCAAAATCTCGCAGCGGCGCTTTGGCGGTCACACTAATAACGTGACGGGCAAGCCTGTGCGCCGCGCTTGCCACGCCGCTGACCGCACAGGTCATATGATTTTGCAGACGCTCTACCAGCAGTGCATCAAAAACAACGTGACTTTCTACGATGAATTCCACGTTGTGGATTTGATCATGAACGGCGATCTGCCTGCCGGCGCTGTGGCAGTCTGCCTGCGCGATGGGTCGCTGCATCTGTTCCACGCCAAAGCGATTGTGTTCGCCACAGGCGGCTGGGGCAAGTGTTGGGAAGTGACCAGCAACGCGCACAGCATGACAGGCGACGGCGCTGCCATCACTTTCCGCAACGGCATTCCGCTTGAGGATATGGAATTCTTCCAATTCCATCCGACGGGCTTGTATCCAACAGGTTTCCTGATCACGGAAGGCGTGCGCGGCGAAGGCGGCGTGTTGCTCAACGGGCGCGGCGAGCGCTTCATGGAGCGCTACGCGCCAAAGGTGAAAGATTTGGCGAGCCGCGACGTGATCTCGCGCGCGATCGCTATTGAATTGCGCGAGGGACGCGGCATCAAGGGCAAGCGCTATCTGCACCTTGACCTGACGCCTGAGACTGTCCGTCGTTACAAGGCAGAGGCAGGCGAGAACGCCGATCACTACACGCCGCATTACATCGAGACCAAGCTGGCAGAGACTTGCGATCAGGGTCGCACTTACGCCGGCATCGATCCGATCACTGAGCCGCTGCCGATTCAGCCGACCGCGCATTACGCCATGGGCGGCATTCCGACCAATGTGAACGCCGAGGTGATCGCCGATAGCACCAATCGCGTCATTCCGGGCTTGTACGCAGCAGGCGAATGCGCTTGCGTCAGCGTGCATGGCGCCAATCGGCTTGGCACCAACTCGCTGGTGGACTTGATCGTGTTCGGTCGTCGGGCAGGCTTGCGCGCTGCCGAGTATTCGCGCGGCGCGTCCTTCGTGCCGATGCCAAGCGACGCCGGACGCAAGATTGAGAGCGAGCTGAATCGCATTCGCACAGCCAGCGGCAGCACTAAGCCTTACGTCCTGCGCAAGAAGATGCAATCCACCATGCAAGATTTGGTCGGCGTCTTCCGCAACGGCAAGGATATGCAGAAAGCACTGGACACCATTCGCGAGCTGCGCCGCGAGTTCGCCACCAACATCGGCATTGACGATCGCGGCAGCACCTTCAACACGGATGTGCTGGAGACGTGGGAACTCGGCTGTTTGCTGGAACTGGCAGAAGTGACTGCTTTCTCCGCCTTGAATCGCACTGAGAGTCGCGGCGCGCACGCGCGCGAAGACTACGAGCAGCGCGACGATCAAAATTGGCTGAAGCACACAATGGTCTACCGTGACGGCGAAGAAGGCTTGTGCGTGGACTACAAGCCTGTCGTGATCACGCAGTATCAGCCGAAAGAGCGCGTCTACTAGTCAGCAAGCGCAGGTGAGCAAGGCGCTTGCTTTGCTCACCTGACGGCAGGAAAGGAATTGGATCACTGTGGAAGCCATAATCCGCATTCGTCGCTTCAACCCTGAAAAAGACAAGAAGCCTTATTGGGCAACTTATACGCTGAAAGATTGCGAGCCGACCAATCGCGTCTTAGAGCTGCTGCATCGCATCAAGTGGGAAATTGATGGCACGCTCACGCTGCGCCGCTCGTGCGCGCAAGGCATTTGCGGCTCAGATGCGATGCGTATCAACGGTCGGAATCGGCTTGCTTGCAAAGTGCTGCTGCAGGAATTTGGCGAGCATCCGAAGATTCAGGTCGAGCCGATTCTCGGTCTGCCTGTGATCAAGGATTTGGTCGTGGATATGGAGCCGTTCTTCGCGCATTATCGCGCTGTGATGCCGTATCTGGTCAACGAGACGCCGCCGCCAATCGGTCCGGATGGCAAGCCGCGCGAGCGCCTGCAGACCATCGAGGCGCGCGAGCGCTTTGACGACACGACCAAGTGCATCTTGTGCGCAGCTTGCACCACCAGCTGTCCTAGCTTTTGGGCGAACGGCGCATACGTCGGTCCGGCAGCCATCGTGCAGGCGCACCGCTTCATCTTCGACGATCGCGACCAGCTATTGCAAGAGCGCCTCGATGTGTTAGCCGATCCTGACGGCGTGTGGCGTTGCCGCACGGTCTATAACTGCACGCCTGCCTGTCCGCGCGGCATTGAAGTCACGCGCGCCATTGGCGAAGTGAAGAAAGCCATTCAGTCAGGCAAGCGCGACTTCTGAAGCACGGTCACGCTCTTCATGACGGACGGCGCAGCGCCGTCCGTCAGCCGCTCTGAAAAGGTGCGCTATGCGCGATCCGATTGCCGCGATCATCGCCGCCGAGTCGAGCGCACTCGGTCAGCCGCTACCATTAGAGACACTCTGCACAGCTGTGCAGCGCGTGGCGATCTTCACAGAGGCATTTTTGCCTAAAGTAGACGGCGTCTCGCGCACTGCCCTGCTGACCATACGCCATTTGCAGCGCAGCGGACGCCAGTTGCTGGTCTTTGCGCCGCACCCTGCGCCTGAGCAGATCGAAGGCACGCCAATTTGCAGCGTGCCTTCTTTATGGCTGCCCAGCTATCCTGAGACGCGCGTCGCGCTGCTCTGGCTGCCTATCTTAGAGCGCCTGCGGCATTTTCAGCCCGATCTGATCCACTTGTTCAGTCCGTTCACGCTCGGTATGCTCGGCATGTTAGGCGGCGCTGCGCTGCGCGTCCCAGTTGTGGCGAACTATCAAACTGATCTGCCCGGCTATGCGCACAGCTACGGCGCGCCGCATTTTGCGCCGCTCTTCAAAGCGATCCTGCGTTTCATCCACAATGGCTGCACGCTGACGCTCGCACCGACGTCGGTCGTCCTAGCGCAGCTGCGCGCATGGCGCTTCAAGCGGCTGCGACTCTGGGGACGCGGCGTGGACACAACGCGCTTCACGCCGACTCGGCGCTCAGCAGCTTGGCAGGCGCGCCTGCGCGACGCACGCTCACAAGCGCGCGGCATCGCGCTATATGTTGGACGCATGGCGCGCGAGAAGCATCTTGAGACGCTCAGCGCGTTAGCGCGCGATCCATCTATCGCATTGACTCTGATCGGCGATGGTGAGCATTTGCCGCAAGTGCGGCAAGCGCTCTGCACAAATGGCGGCACGGCGCACTTCATCGGGCATCTGTTAGGCGACGATCTGGCGGATGCTTACGCGGCTGCCGATGTCTTCGTCTTCCCTGCTGTGCGCGAGACGTTCGGACAGGTCATCTTAGAAGCGATGGCGAGCGGCTTGCCTGTCATCGCTGCCGATCAAGGCGGCTCGGCAGCGCTGGTGCGACACGGCGAGACAGGCTTTCTCGTCCCTGCGCACGACGCGACGGCATTTCACGAGCGGACGTGCCAACTGCTCGCCGACTCAACCCTGCGCGCGCGGATGAGCGCCGCTGCGCGCGCCTATGCCGAGCGCCAATCGTGGTCGGCTGTGATGCACACGCTGGAAAGCTACTATGCCGAGGCGACTCAGTTGCAACGCCGTCTCGTCAGGATGCGCCGATGTTGAAGCGCCGTTGCGAAGGCTGCTTCTATCTCGGCTGCTTGGCGCCGCTCGGCTTCAGCGCGCTGGCGCTGTGGATCGCAGCGGACGCGCTACGCCGCGCCATCCGTCAGCGCGTCGCGCTCAGCCGTCGCCCATGATTCGGTCAATCGCCTCGACTAGCTGCGCCATGTTCGCCACTTGATAGACGCCTGAAGCCAGCGGCGCGTACGCCAGCATATCGCTGTCGCCCGTTCCCCACTGATATTGCGGCTCAGGATTGAACCACAGCACGCGCCGTGCGCGCCGCCGCATCTCAGCTGCCAAGTCAAGGCGCGGATCGTTGTAATTGTTGCGTCCGTCGCCTAGCACGATGACGGTCGTGCGGCTATCGAGCGCGTCCAGCTTCTCGCTGAAGAGCGTCTGCAGGCTGCGTCCGAGATCAGTGTTGTACGAGCCGGGCGGATGCCTGTACAACACTTCCTGCACAGCCGCCTCAGGACGCATCGCTTTGAAGTAATCGCTGATCTCGTGCAGATCGCTGATGAAGATGAAGCTGCGCGCCTTCGCCACTTGATCCTGCAGCTCGTAGATCAGCGTGAGCATGAACTCAGCGCAGTAGCGCATTGAGGTAGAAATATCGCAGATCAGCACGAGGCGCGGCTTCAAGCTGCGCCGACGGAACTGTAGCTCAATCGGCGTGCCGCCGTAGCGCAAGTTATGACGCAAGGTGCTTTTCGGATCGAGTACGCCGTCGTTGGCGCGCCGCTGACGCAAAGCGGCGCGGCTGCGCAGCTTGGCAGCCAAGCGCTTCACTTCGTCGCGCAGCGCTTCAACTTCTTCTTGGCTCAAGGCGCGGAACGGCGTGTGCATGAGGTCTTGCGCATCAGGCTTCTCAGGCGGATTCTCGCCCATGTTGCGCGCGATTTGGCTGCCGACAAAACGCTCGATCTGCTCGCGCAGCGCCTCGCCATTGGCGCGCAGCATCGCCATGACTTCTTCAATAGCCTCTTCGCTCATGCCGGCTTCTTGCAGCGCCGCTTCCAGCTGGTCGAGCAGCTCGCGCAGCTCGTTCATGCTCAGCGCACGTAGCATCAGCCGCTGATAGTAACCTTGCTGACTCGGCGCATCGGCATTCGGCAGACCGATCTGCTGGCTGAGCTGTTCAAGCTGGCTCTGATCGAACGGTCGTCCGCGCATGAGCTGCTGGAGCAGCTGCTGCAGCGCCTGCGGATTGCCTGCCAGAGATTGCAGCGCTTGCCTGAGCATCTGTTGCTGATCAGGCGTCAGCTCTTGCTCCATGTTGAACATCGGCGGCGCGGCAGTATCGAAGAAGAGCGGGAAAAAATAGTCGAAGACGGGCAGATCAGAGGCTTCTTTGACCAGCGTGGTGCGCAACGCCGATTGAAAGACGCCGCGCTCATACACACCGACCTGCTCCACAGCGCGCATAGCGTCGTAGCTCTCCGCCACAGAGATGCGCACGCCGGCAGCGCGCAGCGTCCGAATGAACTCAACCAATCGCTTGTCCATAGCCAATATCCTCATGCCAGGGCGGTATGCTAGATTGTAGCGTAAAGACGTCACGGATGCACGTGCCGCGCCGTGCGCACGATCAGCGTCGCGCCGTCGCTGATGAAGTGCAGCGTGCCATGCTGATCGGTGCGATAGAGCGGCGCATTCAAGCGTTCGATCAGCGCTTCGGCAGGCTGCGCGTTCACGTTGCCTATTTCGGCAACTGCCACTGCCAACTGCGGCTGCGCACGCGCTATCCAACGCGATGGATTGCTATTGGCGGCGCCATTGGCAGGCAACTGCACAACGTGCGCCCAGAGATCGTCCGCCTGCCTGAGCAGATCGCCCATCGCCTCAGGCGATGCCTCAGCCGCTATCAAGAAGCGCGCCGCGCCATATTCCACGCGCAAGATCAGCGGCGCGCTATCAGGGCGCGTGGCGACCTCAGGCACGCTGTGCGGCGCCAGCGCGACGATCCGCACGCCGTCGCTCGTCTCGACCTGCCAACCGGCGCCGATCGGCGAGCTAGGCGCGTCCAGCGTCTGTAAAGCGCGCTCAAGGGCGAGGAAAGTCGGGCTGGCTGTGCGCTGTCCGTTGTGCAAAAGCGCGCCAATGCTGTAGCGTTCCAGCAGAGCAGGCAGCGCGCCGATCAGCTTATCGTGCGGCGCCGTGATGATCAGCAGATCGAGATGACGTTTGTAGAAAGGCAGTTGATCGCCGAGCGCTTGCTGCAGGCGTTGTGGATTCTTGCCGCCGTCAATCAAAATGTGCGCGCCGTGCGGCGTTTGAATCAGTACTGCGCTGCCTTCGCCAACCGCTAACCACCAGATGTGCAGCTTGCCATCAGGACGCGCCATCACGAGCGACCAGATGAGCGCCGCCACGCTGCCGCCGCTCAATACAAGCGCCGTCGAGCGCCGCGCCTTACGCAGCCAACTCCAGACGCGCCGCCGCACGGCAGGATGTTGCATAGCGAACGCGGTCAGACTGAAGAGCGCGCCGTAGTACAGCGCAACGCTCAACGGCGTGAGCGCGATCGGCGCGCTGAGCGCAGGCACATCCGCCGCGCCGCGAATGATCGCGAGCGTGTAGCTGAGTGGCAGGCCGACTGTCCAAGCTGCCAATTGACCGAGCGGCTGCCACAGCGCGCCGAGCGCTAGAGTCACTAAGCCGCCCGACATGATCAACGGCTGCGCAGGCGCCACCAAAAGGTTCACCATCACGCCGAGCGGCGCGAACGCGCCGTTGATGAGCAAGATGATCGGCAACGTGGTGATCTGCGCCGCCACTGTGATCAAAAACCACTCCGCCAAGAGCGACGCAATGCGTTGCGCACGCGCTGAGTCGGTCAGGCGGCGCAAAAGACGTTCGCTCAGCTGCGCGAGCGGCGGCAAGTACAGGATCAAGCCGAGCGTGGCTGCCGCGCTCAAGATCAGCCCGAGATCGAACAACATCAACGGATTGAGCAAAGTCATCAGGAAGACGGCAGCAGCGAGCGCCGTCAAGCCGTCGTTGCGCCTGCCCAAGCGCTCCGCCAATAGCACGAAGGTCGCCATGATCGCGGCGCGCACAACGGAAGGCTCTGCGCCGACGAAGAGCGTGTAAAGCGAGACGCCGCACACGGTCACGATTAGCGTACCGACGCGACCTGCCAAGCGACGCGGCAGCAAGCGCGCTATGGCTATTAGCAGCGCTACGATCACGGCGATGTTCGCGCCGCTGATGGCGATCAAATGCGATGTGTTGGTGCGCCGAAAGGCATCGGCGAGCGACGCCGTGATATTGCTCTCATCGCCGAGCAGGATGCCTGCCAAAAACGCCGCTTGTGGATCGGGCAGCAAGCGTTTGATCAGCGCGCCTGACTCAGCGCGCAGCGCATAGAGCGCAGTCAGGAATGCATCGCCTTGATCGCGTTCGAGCAGGCTGATCTCAGCGCGCTGCACAATCGTGTGAACGCCTTGCCGCGCCAAGAAGTCGCGGAACGAGAACGCGTCGAAAGTTGGCGGCGTCTGTGGCGCGCCGCGCACGCGCACTAGGTCGCCATAACGCACTTCCGCGTAGCGCTCAGTGTAGACGAGCGCCTCGCCTTGCACGGTTTGGCTGCGCTCGCCGCGTTCCCAGCGCCTGACGCTCAGCCGCAGGCGCAGCGCGTTCTCGCGACGTTCAGGCGGTGCGCTTACCACGCCTTCTACGACCGCCGTGCCGAGATCGTTGTAGAATGCCAGCTGATCAGGACGAAACGGCTGAGACGCCGCGCTGTGATGCAGCGCGCCAAAACCTGCCGCTGCAAGGCACAGGCACGCGCGGCGCACGTTGCGCATCCGATAGCCGAGCGCAGCGCCTGCCATGCCGCTCAGAGCTGTCAAGACAGGCAACGCGCTGTGCAACGCAGTTGCCTCAGGACGCGCTGCGCTCAAAGCGATGCCGCTGCACCACGCCATGACCATGTAGAGCAACAGCACGTCCGCTCAGCCTTTCCGCCTGCGCTCAGGTCGGCATTTTCAGACGGATGAAGTCCATTGGATTGATCAGGACGCCATTCACAGCGATTTCCCAGTGCAAGTGCGGACCGGTGCTGCGGCCTGTGTTGCCGCTCAAGCCGATCACCTCGCCTTGCAGGACGATCTGCCCTGGCACGACGAAAATCTGGCTCAAGTGCGAGTAGTTGCTGAAAACGCCCCAGCCGTGGTCGATGATCACGTTGTTGCCGTGAATATCCAGCGGACGCGCATACACGACTCGTCCGCTGGCAGAGGCTTTCACAGGCATGCCGACAGGCATCCGAAAATCGTAGCCGCCGTGCCGCCGCGTCGAGCCGTCGTTGAAGTCGCGCACGCTGCCAAATGGCGACGTAGTCGGCGCGTTGGCAGGCAAGCTGAACTGTCCTTCCCAAAAGCGCTCAGGCGTCACCACGCTGTAGATGCTGTTCATGCGCGCGTCTTCGTTCTCTTGCACGGACATATCCAGCAAGTGGAATTTCTCTGAAGGCAGGATGAACGTCGGCTCGCGGATGAACTCGCCTGAGGCGACCTTGACTGTGCCTTCCCATGTCAGCGTGTCGCCATTGGCGCGGTAGACCGTGACCGTGATCGGATAGTCGCGAATGCGCTGTTCCATTGGCACGGCAAGCAGTGCAGCGAAGCCGCCCGTGATCGGAAAGAACGGATAAGTGCGCTCGAATGCGCTCGCCACGCCGCCGACTAGGTCAGGTCCGCTCAAAGTGACCACGCCTGCCGTGCCTTGCCGAAGGAACTCGAAGTTCAGCGCGATGACCACTGCGTCTCGCGCGCGGATGTGCATCAGCGCGCCGAAGCCGAGCAAGGCGATCAGCGCAGAGGCGACCAGAAGTTTTCTGAACATGCGTCTTTTCAAATTGTGAGCAGCTGCTCCGAACGATAGCGCAGCCATTATAACACGCGCCGTTGTGCGCAACAGATGTGCCTTGCACAGCGTTTGCTCTTTTGCGCGTTCGGCGCTAGATTCAGGCGCAGTTCAGCCCAGACTCAGGCAGGGATTGTGCAATGGCGCTTCGGCAATATCGCTGCATGGTGAACAGCCTCAACATCCGCTCACAGCCTTCCACACAACCCGCTTTTCGCACAGGGCAAACCTTGCGCCGCAATCAGGTCATCGCCGTCGAAGATTCGCGCCGCGTTGAGTCGGACGGCTACTTATGGCTGAATTTTGAGCGCGGTTGGTGCGCTGCGCGCTCGCTGGACGGTCGCAGCGTCTTCATGACCGACGGCGTGCCGCAGCGCGAGCGCCTGCTCGGCATCAACATCGATCCGAACAATCCAACCGCCAATCCTGCGCCTGACGACTTGCGCGGCTTAGGTTGGGTGCGTTTTGTGCTGCACATGGATAGCCGTCGCGAGCCGCCTGAGCGCGCCTTCGCCTTCTACGATCCAATCATCCGCGCTTACAGTCAGAGCGGCACGCGCATCCTGCTCATCCTGCTGCAAGATACCTTTTTAGGCAACCTGCCTTGGGTGAACGGCGACTGGGCGCGCTACGCACGCGACTTCGCCATCCGCGCGGGACAAATTGCAGCGCGCTACCGCGGACAAGTGGCGGCGTACCAGATTTGGAATGAAGGCGACCTAGATGGCGCGCCAACTTCGCATTACATCAAGCCTGAAGATTACGCGACGCTGCTCGCATTGGCGAGCAAGGCGATCCATCAAGCCGATCCATCTGCGCTGGTCATCAGTGGCGGCTTGGCGAGCGGCGCCGCGAGCGGCATCGCTTACCTGCGCGCCGTGCGCCGCGCGCTCGATGGCAGTTTGCCTGTAGATGGCGTCGCTGTGCATCCTTACGGACACATTCCGCCGTTCCCAAACGTAGCGCCGTTTCCGAACTACACAGGCTCGCTCGATGCGCTGATGCGCCAATTCACCGATGCCTTTCCCGATAAGCCGATCTGGATCACAGAGATTGGCGTGGCGCGCGTGGACGTGACCAATCAGAGCTATTGGTCGCGCATTGCCAACTACATGGACAAGACGGTTGACTTTTTGCGCGATACATATATGCACGCGCTCGGCGCTGTGATCTGGTTTGCGTGGAGCGATACGATGGACGAAGCAGGCATTGTGAATGCGCGCGGCGAGCCGAAAAATCCAATTTTCAGCACATTCTTCCAAAATTTGCACGCCGATTATCCAATCTATGAGCGGCAGAACACGCCGTTTGCCAACAGCGTCGCGCTGGCACATCACGCCGCTGACGCGCTGCCCGATCCGAGCGCGGAAGCCTTCGCCGCGCGCCTGCAGACTGTCGCGCCGAATGTCAGCGCGCTTTTGCTGTGGTGCAGCGAAGGCACGGCTTGGTCAGGCGGCACAAGCGCGCTCGCTGTGCGCAACGCGACCGATCTCTCGCGCATTGCGGACGCTCTGGCGACCGCGCGCGTGCGCCTTCACGTATGGCACGGCTTGCAAGGCGCTAATCTGACCGCCGAGATCAGTCAGATTGTGCAGGCGACGCTCGCCAATGGCGTGCGCTCAGTCGTGCTAGACCTCGATCCGCAGCGTCTCGCGCTGCGCGACTCGCTCAGCATTCGCACGTTCATGATCGCTTTGCGGCGCGCCTTGCCTGCCGAGACGCGCATCGGCGTCAGCTTCGATGGACGCCCTGCCGCTTTCGGCGCGGTCAACTTGACGGAATGGCTGCCTTTTGTGGATAGTTGGCATCCGAAAGTGTGGTATGCCGATTGGAACGGTCGTCCGGCTGTGCTGATCGGTCAGACGCTCAACGCGCTGCGTCCTTACCGCAAGCCGATTGTCGTCTTGACGCAATTCGGCGCCGACGGCGACATGCGCGAGGCAGGTCGCGCTGCGCTTGAGCCGCAGCAAGCGGCTGCCGCCATTGGCTTTTGGCGGCTTGGCACAGCGCGCGCTGAGCAATTGGCTGCCGTGCGCGGCGTGGCGCTGCCGTGGTTGGCAGGCTACACGCCGACCAGCACGCTAGGCACGGTCGCCGTGCGCACTACGGCGCCATTGCGCATTCGGGCAGTGCCGAGCGAGCGCGGCGAGATTCTAGGGCAATTGCTGCCCAACGAGCCTGTCAGCGTGCTGGAGCGGCTCAGCCTGCCGCCTTTGGAGTGGATACGCCATCGGCGCGGTTGGTCAGTGGCGCGCAACACTGCCACAGGCGAGGTGTACTTGAGCTGAGCCAAACTGATCATTGCTCTGCTCCAGACAAAACGCTACAATCAGCTGTACCTACAAATGTAAAGCATTCATGCAACTTTTCTGACAAATTCTGCGCGCAAAGCGGCGCTATGATCGAAGGCAGCTGAACGTTTCAGGAGTGCGTGTATCTTATGAGCGAGCAATCCGTATCGAGCGCGCCTGCCGAGCCAAGGCAACGCTCGTTGCTGCCTTTGAAAGTGCTGTTCATCTCGCTAGGCGCTGTGGTCGCCGTCGTCGTGATCGTCGTCATCGCCTTCAATGCGCAGCGTGCAGCGCGCAGCGCGCCTATCGAGATCGAGATGTTCCCAAACCTCACGCTCATCAGCGCGACCGAGTACCAGAATAGCGACGTGCGCTATTTCACAACGGACGCGCCAATTGATCAGGTCTACAATTTCTACGCGACGCGGCTGGGCGCTCTGGCGTTTCGCTCAGGCGGCGAGCTAGGCGAGGATGTCACGCGCGGCTGCCGCAAAATCTATCAGGACGAGCCGCCGCGCGAAGAGCTTGGTCGCTACTTTGCGCGCTGCTTTGTAGATAACTCGCAGAGCGATCTGACGCATCGCCTGCTCTTGACAATTGTCTACGACCTTGACGCGCGCCAGACGCGCCTTGAGATGCAGCGCGATTGGAGCCGCTGAGCATGGACACTTCAACAACACATGCTGATGAGCGACAAAAAGGTCTGCCGCTTTGGATACCATTGCTCGGCTTGCTGGTGGCGTTGTGCTTCACAGTCTTCGTCGGCGTGCGCGTCTTTCCCACGCTCGGCGCGCTGCTCTTTCCGCCGCAGCCGCCGCTGCCGACGAGCGGCGAGGTGCGTCTGCTGCTGACCGAGTCGAAAGGTTTGGGCAAGGATGAGTGGCTTTACGGCACAGACCTGAACGCTTGCGAAGTCATGCGCTATTACGCTGACCTGCTCGGCGATTGCAAGTACGATCCTTCAGTGAACTGCAACGTTGGCACAGGCGTTGGCTTCGATGTGTCGCGCGGCGTGCCGATTCCTGTCGGCTTGTGCATGGGCAAGCAGGTCATTGGCGCATACAGCGTGACCTGGGCTGTGCAGGTTGCCACCAATTACGTCAAAGATGGGCAGACACATTTCCGCATCACGCGAGAAGTGAGCAACTGACGGAGATTTTCACGGGACGAGGATTTCTCATTATGAAGTTCAAGCCGATTTCGCCGCGTGTGGATATCCAAGCGCTGGAGCGCGAGCAGCTGGAATTTTGGCGCAGCGCGCAGGTCTTCAAGCGCACGCTGGAAGGACGCGAAGGCGCGCCGCGCTACGTATTCTATGAAGGTCCGCCGACGGCTAACGGCAAGCCGGGCATTCACCACGTCATGGCGCGCGCCTTCAAGGATATCTTTCCGCGCTATCACGTCATGCAAGGCAAGTATGTGCTGCGCAAAGGCGGCTGGGATACGCACGGCTTGCCTGTCGAGATCGAGGTGGAAAAAGAACTCGGCATTGAGCATAAGCATCAAATTGAGGCGTACGGCATCGCTGAGTTCAACAAACGCTGCCGCGAGTCGGTCTTGCGCTACCTTGAGGACTGGGAAGCGCTGACTGAGCGCATGGGCTTCTGGGTGAGCCTTGACGACGCTTACATCACGTTCACGAACGATTACATCGAGTCCGTGTGGTGGATTCTCAAGCAATTCTGGGAGAAAGGCTTGCTCTTTCAAGATTACAAGGTCGTGCCGTATTGCGCGCGCTGCGGCACGCCTTTGAGCAGCCACGAAATCTCGGATGCTTATGAGGACGTGGACGATCCGAGCATCTATGTGCGCTTCGCCTTGCGCGATGAGCCTGATACGGCATTTTTGGTCTGGACGACCACGCCATGGACGCTGCCGGGCAACGTCGCGCTCGCCGTCGGGCGCGATGTGGACTACGCGCTGATCGAGACGGAAGCGCAATACGCCAAAGGTCAGACCGAGCGCCTGATCCTCGCCACAGCGCTCTTGCCGCAGGTCATGCGCAAGCAAGCCTACACCGTCCTGCGCGAGATGAAAGGCGCTGAGCTGCTCGGCAAGCATTATGTGCCGCTCTTCACTTACCTGCCAGTGACGCAAGACTACGCTTACGTGGTGGACGGCTCGCAATTCGTCAGCACGGAAGATGGCACAGGCATCGTCCATCTGGCGCCCGCCTTCGGCGCTGATGACATGGAAGCTGCTAAAGCGAACAACTTGCCGACCTTGATGACGGTCAACGCGGAAGGCAAGTTCATTGACGCGGTGGCGGATTGGGCGGGCATGTGGGTGAAAGATGCCGATCCGCTCATCACGCGCCATCTGAAAGAGCGCCGCATCCTGTTCCGCAGCGAGCGCTACCATCACGCCTATCCGTTCTGCTGGCGCTGCAAGACGCCGCTGCTCTACTATGCGCGCGAGACGTGGTACATCCGCACGACGGCACATCGCGATCAGATGGTCGCCTTGAATCAGACCATCAACTGGGTGCCAGAACACATCAGAGACGGTCGTTTTGGCATGTGGCTTGCCAACAACCGCGATTGGGCGCTCGGACGCAATCGCTATTGGGGAACGCCGCTGCCGATCTGGAAGTGCGATCATCCTGAGAGCAATGAGATCGTCTGTGTCGGCAGCCTTGAGGAACTCAGCCGTTATGCAGGGCGCGACCTGAGCGACCTCGATCTGCATCGTCCGTATGTGGATGAGATCACATGGCGCTCCAAAGACGGACTCGGCACAATGCGCCGCGTGCCGGAGCTGATCGACGTCTGGTTTGACAGTGGCGCGATGCCTTACGCACAATGGGGCTATCCGCACCGCAATCAGAAGCTGTTCGAAGAGCAGTTCCCTGCCGATTACATCTGCGAGGCAATCGATCAGACGCGCGGCTGGTTCTACTCGCTGCACGCCATC
>Ga0308403_1000091_pt1 | contig 35851 bp, 31 predicted proteins | sample HotsprSampleOSM3_FD_203470 | JGI IMG/M metagenome (GOLD analysis project Ga0308403, IMG submission 203470) | Hot spring phototrophic mat microbial communities from Octopus Spring, Yellowstone National Park, Wyoming, United States - 20060914_OS-M3 ... | reverse complement strand
TTTCTTGAGGTCGGCGGAAGTGTAGCGCAGGTCAAGTGTTCAAGTCAAGGTGCAGCGCGCCGCGCTCACGACCTAATCAAGCCCGACAGCTAACTGACGGAACAGATCGTCTAGGATTTCAGGCGGAATTGAATCGAAAGGCGTGTTCGGCTCGTAAGTATGTCCTTTCTTATCAGCTAATAGCGCATGACGTGATGTACGAATTTGCACATGCCACTTTCCGCCGCGTTTGAAATAATGGTCATGACCGACGCTGTTTGGATTGGCGATGTTCTCAGGCTTCTCTGCGTACAGAATGTGCCAGTTGCCCTGATCATCGATCCCAGCTTTTCCCCACAAGCCCGGCGGCACTCGGATTGCACGTCCCCACTTGATAGCCATATGTCAACTCCTGCTCAAATTAAGGTGCGCAGAACAGCCCGTGCGCTGCTCTGCAACCACTCGATCTCGATCAGCCGACGCAGCAAATTGTCTAGGTTCTCAGCGCACTCTGCGAAGGCGCACTCAGATGTCTCAGCCGATGCCTGCGCGTACCACTTGTCGCCGCGCTTGCGATAGTAGTTGTGCGCTGCGCCGTCTCTGCCGTGAACGCCATTTTCATCTGAGAACACGACAATGTGCCAATCGCCCTCGCTGTCGCGCCCTGCCCTAGCCCATGTGTTAGGCGATACCTTGCGAGCGTAAAACCACTGCATGACTCAGCGACCTCTCAAAGGATGTCCTGAGCCTATTCAATCACACTTTTACGGAAATGTGTGTGACGCGTTCTGTCACATTTCAGTCGGCTGCTTTGGCGCTCTGCAAGCGCTCAGCAATGATCTCCGCTACGTCTTTGATCTGCATGTTGCCGCCCAGCTCGCCGTGCGCGTCGCTGAACATGCGCATACAGAACGGACAACCAACCGCCAGTAACTCCGCGCCTGTCGCCTGCGCCTCTTGATAGCGCGTCACGTTCACGCGCGCTGTGCCATGCTCTTCTTCTTTCCAGAATTGTGCGCCGCCCGCGCCGCAGCAGAACGACTGCCTGCCATGCCGCGCCATCTCCACCAAATTGACGCCTGCGCCTTGCTGCAGCGCCTGCCGCGGCGCCTCAATCACGCCATTTTGGCGTCCGAGATAGCACGGATCGTGGAAGGTCACGTTCGGCTGCCGATCAGGATGTGCGCGGGCAGGCAATTTGCCCGCTGCGATCAGCTCTTCGATCAGCTCCGTGTGATGGATCACAGTGTAGTTGCCGCCGAACTGATGATATTCCTTGCCCAAATTGTGCAAGCAATGCGGACAAGTGGTGACGATGCGCTTCGGCTTGACGGCGTTCAGCGTCTCGACGTTCGCCTTCGCCATCTCAGCGTACAGGAACTCATTGCCTGCGCGCCGCGCCGTATCGCCTGTACACGACTCCTGCTCGCCTAGCACTGCAAAATTGACGCCTGCCATGCGCAAAATTTGCACAAAAGCACGCGCCGTCTGCTGCGCACGCGGCTCAAAACTGGCGGCGCAGCCGACCCAATACAGAATTTCGAAATTAGGATTGCTCTCAACGGTCGGCACGTCCAGACCTTCTGCCCATTTCAGGCGACTCTCGCTGATCTGCCACGGATTGCCTTGCCGTTCCATGCCGTTGAAGGCGCCTTTCAGCTCGGCAGGGAAGCTCGCCTGCACCAAGACCTGATCGCGGCGTATGTAGAGAATGTCCAGCATCGGCTCGTTGCCAACAGGACAGATATCCACGCATGCGCCGCACGCCGTGCATGCCCACAGCGCCGATTCGCTGAGCGCTGTGCCGAGCAACGGCGCGTCCGACTCAGCGCCGTTGGCGAGCGCCGCCATGCGCGCTTTGATCAAGAAGCGCTTGTTGATCTCATAAGCCGAAGGCGAGAGTTCTTTGCCCGTCACGTACGCTGGACAGACATCCTGACAGCGATTGCACATGATGCAAGCGAAGGCGTCCATCAAGTGCGTCTGCGGCAGATGCTCTAATTTGCCTGCGCCGAATTGCTCGCGCGATTCGTCTTCGAAGTCCTCAGGCGCTAATTCGCCGAGCGAAGTGCGCGGCGGCTTGGTCAGGTAGTTCAGCGGCGCCATGAACAAGTGCGCGTGCTTGCTGTACGGAAAATATGGCAAGAAGAGCAAAATGCCGCCAAGCGCGATCCACCAAAAAGCGTGGTCGAGAAACAGCAAGGCATCAGCGCTCATACCTGACCACAAGCCTGCCACTGCGCTAGCGAACGGCTGCGGCTGCACGCCTTCGCCCATCGCGATCTGCACGGATTGTCCCAGAAAGCGCGCGCCGACGTGCGCTAGGATGAAGACGCCGACGATCAGCGAGTCGCGCTGAATGTGACCCTTTGCCACGTTCGGATGCACGGTCACGTTCGGGCGAAATGTGAGCGCCTTATCGCTGAAGACGAAACGCCGCAGCAGAAAATACGCCACGCCGATCAGCACGGCAAGGCTCAGCGCGTCGCCCAGCAGACGATAGCTCGCCGCCAGCAGCCCTTCCTTGCCCAAAAACTTGAAATCTGCCAGAAAGCCTTCCAGCACATCGCCAAAGTTGACCAAGAAATAAAACGTGAAGCCCCAGACCACGCCCAAGTGCAGCAGACTGACCAAACGGCGCGTCTTGAGCGTTGTCTGCTGCGAGAGATAGATGCGCAGCGCGCGCAAGGCGCGCTGTGGCAAGCGCTCCAGATACAGCTTGTCGCCGCCGCGCCGCACCACGAGCCACATGTGGCGGAAGCCGCGCGCAGCAATGACGAGCGATGCCGCTGCCAACAGGATGAAGGCGATCTTTTCAACAGTGCTGAGCATGGATTGCATCCTCAAAAATGTTTTCCGAATGCCGCCTAGTTTAGCCTATTCCGCCCGATTGCGGTAGCGCGACGCTGCCTCAAGCGCAAATAGACTTCATCGTCCCCTTAACTTGTGCAAAAAATCACGTTTTATGCTCGTGAAACTTCGCTTTAAGCCGCACGCCTTGTGCAGCTGCTGAATCGCTTTTACGATTGCGGTTGAATGAGAAGCAAGGCGGTTGAGAACCGCAAGATTGAAGGAGTTAACCATGCCCACACTACGTCGTTTTATCGCGCTCGCGCTATTGGCAGCGCTGATCTTGGCAGGCGCAAATGCAGCTGCCGCGCAAGGACGCCAAATCGTGAACGTCTACTCATCGCGGCATTATGGCGCTATGGAGCAGATGTTCGTCAAGTTCACGCAAGAGACAGGCATCGAGGTGCGGCTCTCGCAAGGCTCGCCACAAGCGTTGCTCACGCGCCTGGAGCAGGAAGGCGCCCAAACGCCTGCCGATGTCTTCTTCTCGGTTGATACTGGCTCGCTCGTGGTTGCCGCTGAGCGCGGTCTGTTCCAGCCGATTGACTCTGAGGTGCTGCGCGCCAACGTGCCTGAAGCGCTGCGCGACCCTGAGAATCGCTGGTTCGGCTTGAGCCAACGGCTGCGCACCATCGTGTACAATCCTGATAAGGTTGATCCGAGCGAACTCTCAACCTACGAGGCGCTCGCCGATCCGAAGTGGAGCGGACGGCTGTGCTTGCGTCCTGCCACGCACGTCTACACCATCTCGCTCGTCGCCAGCATGATCGCGGCGCTGGGCGAGGAGAAGACGGAAGAAGTGGTGAAAGGTTGGGTCGCCAACAAGCCGCAGCTGATCGATAGCGATACGCGCATTCTGGAGACGATCGCCGCCGGCGGCTGCGATGTCGGCATCACCAATCACTACTATGTAGGACGGCTGTACGCGCAAAATCCTGACATCAAGGTCAAGATTTTCTGGGCTAACCAAGAAGATCGCGGCGTTCATCGCAATGTGGCAGGCGCCGGCGTGACGGCGAACGCGGTCAATCGCGAGAACGCTATCAAGCTCTTAGAGTGGCTCAGCGACGCTGAGAAGGGTCAGGCAGGCGATGAGACAGGCTTGCCGGGCGGCAACTATGAGTATCCTGTCAACGTGCGCGCCCGCTTGAATCCGATCATCGAGGCGTTCGGCACACCGAAGATTGACGCGCTGCCCTTGAGCGAGCTTGGCAAGTATCAAAAGGCGGCGATTGACCTGCTCGGACGCGCAGGCTACTGAGCCGACGCCTTTTCCCATCTGAATCCATAAGCCACCGATGGATGAGTCCACCCGCTCATCCATCGGGCTTGTCAGTTTTCTGAGGAGAGACTTTGGCACACAACACGCTGATACAACCTGCACAAGCCAAACCAATCGCGCTGCGCCGCACAGAGCGCCGCCTGCGCGGTCGGTTGCTCCTGCCGCTGATCGTGGCAGGCTTGGTCGTCTTGCCGATCTTGAATCTGCTCTCAACGCTGCTGAGTCCATCTTTTGAAATGTGGCAGCGGCTGTGGGAGACTATCTTGCCGCGCATGTTGGGCAACACGCTGCTGCTCCTGAGCGGCGTTGGCGCGCTGACTTTGATCATTGGCACGGGCATGGCGTGGCTAGTGACCGCTTACCAGTTTCCGTTGCGCGCGCTGTTCGAGCGAGCGCTTCTGTTGCCATTAGCAGTGCCTTCCTTCGTGATGGGCTTCGTCTACATGGCGACCTTCGACTTCGCAGGTCCTGTTCAAACGACGTTACGGGCATGGTTTGGGCAGAGCTTCCGTCCGCCGGACATCCGCAGCGGCTGGGGCGCGATCTTGGTGATGAGCTTGGTGTTGTATCCTTATGTGTATCTGTTGGCGCGGGCAGCTTTCCGCGAGCAAGCGGCGGCGACCTATGAAGCGGCGCGTGTGATGGGCTACACGCGCATGCAGACCTTTTTCCGTCTGATCGTGCCTTTAGCGCGTCCGTCGCTGGTAGCAGGCATGGCGCTCGCCATGATGGAAGCTATGACGGACTTCGCCACAGTGCGCTTCTTCAACTTTCCGACGGTTAGCGAAGGCATTGTGCGCTTGTGGGAAGGTCGCATGGATCGCGCAGGCGCAATCGAGCTATCGCTGCTGCTGCTCGGCGTGGCGCTCTGCCTGATCTTGCTGGAGCGGACGCTGCGCGGCAAGGCGCGCTACTATCAAAGCGGCGGCGCCAGCAGGCGTCCACAGCGCGTGCCATTGCGCGGCGCAGCAGCAGGTCTGGCGATCGGCGTGAACGTCGCGCTGCTAGGCGCAGCTTTCGTTTTGCCCGTCGGGCAGCTGATCGCGTGGTCGCTCAGCTATGTACAGAATAGCTTAGGCGGCTGGCGGGCTGTCTTTTGGCAATATGCGCTGAACACATTCGGCTTAGCGGCGCTGGCAGCGAGCATCACTGTCTTTTTGGCGCTGCTGATCGCCAATGGCGTGCGCTTGCGCAGCGGACGCACGGCGCGGATCGTGGCGCGGCTCGCCACGCTCGGCTATGCATTGCCGGGCGCCGTGATCGCGGCAGGCGTGCTGCTCACGCTCGCGCCAATTGACCGCGCAATCAACGCTTTCGCTCAGCAGATGAATCTGAGCGCGCCAGGCTTGATCTTGACAGGCACAATTATTGGCTTGATGTACGCTTACAGCGTGCGCTTCATGTCGGTCGCTTTCAACAGCGTCGAGGCGAGCCTTGAGAAGGTCAAGCCGAGCATGGAGCAAGCAGCGCGGACGATGGGCGCCAGTCCGTTGCGCGTTTTGTGGCGCATTCACTTGCCGCTGGTCAGTCAGGGCATGGTGGCGGCAGCGATCTTGGTCTTCGTAGACGTGATGAAAGAGCTGCCGGCGACGGTCATGTTGCGTCCGTTCGGCATGGACACTTTGGCGATCTGGACATATATGGCGGCGGCTGAGTCGTTCTGGGAAGAGGCGAGTCTGCCTGCGCTGACCATTTTAGCGGTCGGTTTGATTCCTGTCTGGTTTTTGATGCGTGTTGGCAATCGCGCAGAGCGCTGAGTGTGTGAGGATGATCCGTGAATGATGAGTGTTTGATTGAACTGCGGCGCGTCAGCAAAGCCTTCGGCGCGACGCGCGCTGTGGACGATATCTCGCTGAGCGTGGAACGCGGCACGATTCAGGTGCTGCTAGGCGCCAGCGGCTGCGGCAAAACGACCTTGCTGCGTTTGATCGCAGGGCTAGAGACGCCTGATAGCGGCGAGATTTGGCTGAATGGCGAGCGCGTGGCAGGTCAAGGCGCGTGGCTGCCGCCGGAAATGCGGCGCATTGGCATGGTCTTTCAGGATTACGCGCTCTTTCCACACATGAGCGTGCGGCAGAACATCTTGTTCGCCTTGACGTCGCTGAACGGCAAGCTCAGCCAAGCGGAGCGCGAGCGCCATGCGCGCCAAATGCTCGAGCTAGTCGGTTTGGCGCACTGCTCTGACCGTTTTCCGCATCAATTGAGCGGCGGCGAGCAGCAGCGCGTGGCGCTTGCGCGCGCGCTTGCGCCGAAGCCATCAGTGGTGTTGCTCGATGAGCCGTTCAGCAATCTGGATGCAGCCTTGCGGCGCGCCATGCGCGAGGAAGTGCGCCAAATCTTGCGCGTCGCGAACGCTACGGCGATCTTCGTCACGCACGATCAGGAAGAAGCGCTCAGCCTTGCCGATACAGTCGTGATCATGCGCGAAGGCAAAGTTGAGCAAGTTGGCGCGCCGCAAGAAGTGTACTTGCGTCCTATCAATCGCGAGGTCGCTGCGTTTCTAGGCGAGGCGAACTTCATCGAAGGTCTCGCGCAAGGCGAGGTGGCGCAGTGCGCGCTCGGCAAGTTGCCGTTGGCAGTGCCGATGCACGGCAAGGTTTCGCTGATGATCCGTCCTGAGGCGCTGCGCTTGACGGCGAGTCAGGACGGCAACGCTGAGGTGATCGCCATTCGCTTCTTCGGTCACGACCAATTGTTGCGCCTGCGTTTTCCCGATGGCAGTCTATTGGATGTGCGCACCTGGGGCAATGCTGAATTGGCGCTCGGCGAGCATGTGGCGGTCAGCGTGCGCGGCAGCGTGATGGCTTACCAGAGCTGAGCGGCAGCGCTGCCGCACAATTGTGCTTTCGGACGCGCATTGTTAAAATTCAGCGCATTGTGACACATCGCCTTGTGCCATTTCCGCAGCGCACAAGGCTGAAGTTCTATATCCTAGCACAAGCGAGGAGAACCATCGTGAGTTCTGAGTCGGCAGCCTATGCGCCGCGCCGCGTGATTGTGATCGGCGTGGCAGGCGGCAGCGGTTCAGGCAAGACCACTGTTGCACAGCGTTTGCTGCACGCCATCGGCGAGCAGCACATCACTTACTTGCCGCACGATTCGTATTACCGCGATCTGGACGATATTCCGCGCATCGGCGGCGAGATCGTCAACTTCGATCATCCTGACGCGCTGGAGACGAGCCTGTTGATCCGTCATCTGGTGCAGCTGCGGCGCGGCGAGCCTATCCAAGCGCCGATTTACGATTTCAACACGCACAGCCGCAGCGCACAGACTCGTACGATTTATCCCGCGCCGATCATTTTGGTAGAAGGCATCTTGATCTTCGCCGATCCTGAGCTGCGCAGGCAGTTCGATCTGCGCCTTTTTGTGGACGCCGATGCCGATATTCGTTTCATCCGCCGTCTGGAGCGCGACGTGAACGAGCGCGGACGCACAGTCGAGTCCGTCATTCATCAGTACCTTGAGTCTGTGCGTCCTATGCACCTCGAATTCGTCGAGCCGAGCAAGCGCTACGCCGACCTGATCATCCCTGAAGGCGGCTATAACGACGTGGCGATCCACTTGGTGACTGACCACATCAAGCGCTTGCTCGAGACCGCGCGTGCGCAGCTTGCCTAGACAGGCTGTTTTTCGGCGATCAGGCGCTCGCTGAGTGTCCAGAGCGCCTGCCACGTCTCTTGATCGTAGGAAGCGCGGCTGCTCGGCTTCGCTTTGCGCTTGACGAAGTATTTGCCGCTCACGCCTTCCACTTCAGGCGAGCTGGCGAGATAGACGACCGTATCAGCGCCCTGCTCAGGCGTGAGCGCGAAGCCTTGCAGCCAGCCGAAAATCTTCGAGAGCAGCCCTTCGTTATTCTTGCCGAAGCCTGTGCGCACAAAGCCAGGATGCATGGCGTTGACCGTCACGCCTGTGCCTTCCAAGCGGCGCGCCAGCTCATAAGTGAAGACGACGTTCGCCAGCTTGGTCTGACCGTAAACGCGGAAACCGCTATACGTTGGCGGCTTGTGCGGATTGACAAGGTTCAGACGCGCCAATTGATGCGCATCGGACGAGACGTTCACAATGCGCGCAGGCGCGCTCGCCTTGAGCAGGTCGAGCAAGAGCGTTGTCAGGTAGAAGTAGCTGAGGTGATTGAGCGCGAAGGTCATTTCGTAGCCGTCGGCGCTGGTCAGGCGCTTATCGAAGTAAGCGCCGGCGTTGTTGATCAGCACGTCCAAGCGCGGATAACGCGCCTTGACCTGATCGGCGAGACGGCGCACTTCCGCCATGATAGATAGATCGGCGGTCAGCGCTTCAAGCGCCTGATTGCCTGTACTCGCCTGTAGCTCAGCGACGGTCTCGGCGCACTTTTGCGCGTTGCGCCCGACGATCACGACCTGCGCGCCGAGCCTAGCCAATCCGCGCGCCGCCTCTTTGCCGATGCCGTTTGTCGCGCCTGTGATCAGGACGGTCTTGCCCGTCATATTGGCGTTGCTTGTCATGCGCTGCGATCTCTCCATAACTTGATGAACACGATCGCGCAGATTATCGGCAAATGTGATATTTTTAACAACTCAAGCGGTCGTTTGCAATGCTGCGATAGCGCGTTCAAGGCGCGCCAACACTTTCTCGCGCCCGATGATCGCCATCACTTCGAACAGCGGCGGCGAGACGCTCTGACCGGTCACGGCAAGACGGATCGGGCTGAAAAACTGCCCTGTTTTGATGCTGAGTCGCTCAGCGCCGTCGCGCAGCGCCGCTTCCTGCGTCGCGATCTCAAAATCGGGCAAGGCGGCGAGCGCGTTGTGCGCCAATTGCAGCGCGGCGCGCGTCTGCTCTGCCGTCAAGCCTTTCGGAATCAGCGCGCTTGGCTCAGGCACAGGCACATCGTCGCGGAACAGAAAGCCTGCCATCTCCACGGCATCGGTCAGCACTTTCATGCGCTCTTTGACCAGCGGCGCGACCTTGAGCAAGGTCTCATACGGCGCAGTCAAGCCTGCCGCTTCGAAGAACGGCTGCATTCGGCGCGCCAGCGCTTCATCCGAAAGCCTGCGAATCCATTCGCCATTCAGCCATTTCAGCTTGACCACATCGAACTTTGTGCCAGTTTGCGTCACGCGCGTGATATCGAAGACTTCAGCCGCTTCTTCTTTGGTGAAGACCTGAATTTCCTCGCCATTCTCGTCAGTCTTGCCGTAATTCCAGCCGACGTTGCACAAAAAGTTGGTGACCGCTTCAGGCAGGTAGCCGCCTTTGATGAAATATGAGATGGACGCCTCAGGATGCTTGCGCTTGCTGATCTTGCCGCCGCTTGGATGCAAGATGACTGGCACGTGGCAGAATTTCGGCAGTTCCCAGCCGAAGGCTTGGTACAAAATGACGTGCAGCGGCGTGCTTGGAATCCATTCCTCAGCGCGGATGACGTGCGAAATTTCCATCAGATGGTCGTCCACCACATGCGCGAGATGATAGGTCGGAAAGCCGTCCGCTTTCAGCAAGACGGCGTCTTGCAGCGTGTCGTTGCGCACGCGAATCGTGCCGCGCACCATGTCCTCGAAGACGGTCTCTTCATCCAATGGCACTTTCAAGCGGATGACGTATGGCTTGCCTTCGGCGTCAAGGCGCGCCCAATCTTCAGGCGTCAGTTGCCGCGCACGCCGATCGTAGCCGGGCGGCAAGCCGTTCGCCTTGCGCGCCGCGCTGATCAGCTCCAGCTCCTCAGGCGTCTCATAGGCACGATACGCTTTGCCATGCTCAACCAGCCAATTCGCCCAGTACTGATAGTGTGCTAAACGCTGACTCTGGATGTACGGACCGTAGTCGCCGCCGATGTCTGGTCCTTCGTCCCAGTGCAGGCCTGCCCAGCGCAAGCCGTCCATGATGCCGCTCAGCGACTGCTCCTGAGTCCGTTTTTGATCGGTGTCTTCGATGCGCAAGATGAATTTGCCGCCATGCCGACGGGCGAACATCCAATTGAATTGCGCTGTCCGCACGCCACCAATGTGCAGGTCGCCGGTCGGGCTAGGCGCAAAGCGGACGCGCACAGGACGTGAATCGCTCACCAATTGCTCCTCACACAAGTCTCGATACACGCGCATTATAGATGAAAGGCGCTATTCGGCAAGGCTTTTGGCAAGCCTTGCAAGGCTCGGTATAATGCAGCGCGTTTCAGCATATGAGGAGTATTTGATGGAATCCTTAGCAAGATGGCTACGCACACTGGTCACGTTCAGCTTGGCAGCACTTGTGATCTCGGCGAGCTTTGGCGGCGCTGCTCAAGCGCAAGCGACCATCACAGGCACAGTGATCGTAGATGAGCTGTACATGCGCTCAGCGGCGTCGCGCAGCGGCGCAATTTTGGATACGCTGCGCTTCGGTCAGCGTGTGGAAATCAGCGGACGCTCGACTGTGCGCGGCTGGGGCTACGGACGCAGCGAAGCGGGCGCGGTCGGCTGGATCGTCCTGCAATACTTGGAATTTCCCGCCAATGCTAACTTGAGTGAGCTGCCCATCGTGCCGCCTGACGCGCCGACCAATCCTGCCGGCGGCGCGCCCAACAATGCCGCCGCGCCTGCCAGCGGCGACTCAGGCGGTGCTGCCACGCCGCCGCCAGCAGCGCCACCGCCGCCAGCTGCCAGCGGCGCGAATCTGCGCGGCTTCGAGCTAGGCGGTCAGGTGCAGAGCCTGAGTCCTGCCACGGTCAATGCCATGCGGCGCGCCGGCATGACTTGGGTGAAGCGTCAGGCGAAAGAAGGCGACGGCGCAGCTTTCGCTTATATCAGCGAAGCAAAAGCAAACGGCTTCAAGATTCTGCTCTCAGTGATCGGCAATGTAGACTTGGTCGTCGAGCCGAGCTATCAAGATGTGTACGCAGGCTTCGTCGGTCAGTTGGCAGCCGCCGGCGCCGATGCTATCGAGGTCTGGAACGAGCAGAACATTGACCGCGAATGGAAGCGCGGCGCGATCAGCCCTGTCACTTACACACAGTTGCTCGCCAAAGCCTACAATGCGATCAAAGCCAGCAATCCGAACACGCTCGTCATCAGCGGCGCGCCTGCGCCGACAGGCGCTGAGGCAGCCTTCGGCTCGGATCGCGTCTGGAACGACGACCGCTACGTGCAAGGCATGGCAGCCGCCGGCGCAGGACGCTACGCCGATTGCATCGGCTTGCACTACAATGAAGGCATCGTCAGTCCGAATCAGCGCAGCGGCGATCCGCGCGGCGATAACTATCCGACGCGCTACTACGACGGTCAGGTCGCGCGCGGCTTGAATCCGTTCGGCGGCAAGCGCGGTTGCTTCACAGAGCTGGGCTATCTCTCGCCGCAAGGCTACGGACCGCTGCCGGGCAATTTTGCATGGGCGGCTAACGTGACTGTGCAGCAGCAAGCGCAATGGTTGGCAGAAGCAGCCTTGCGCGCTGCACAATCGGGACGCATTCGGCTGATGATCGTCTTCAATGTAGATTTCACCTACTACGGCGGCGACGATCCGCAGGCAGGCTACGCCATGATACGTCCTGACGGCTCGTGTCCTGCTTGTGAGGCGCTTGGGCGCGTGATGGGCGTACGCTGAGACGCTAGGTCTTTGCTTTGTGAGATGTGTAGATGAGCAGTGAGCGCGTCCATCTTTTCGGCATACGGCATCACGGCGTTGGCTCAGCGCGCAGCCTGCTGGCAGCTTTAGAGTCGCTGCAGCCTGACGCGCTGTTGATCGAAGGTGCGCCTGAAGGCGACGCGCTGTTGCACTACGTCTTGCATCCAACTATGCAGCCGCCTGTGGCGATCCTGATCTACGCGCCTGATCAGCCAAGGCGCGCCGCTTTCTATCCATTCGCGACCTTCTCACCTGAGTGGCAAGCGCTGCGTTACGGCTTGCAACGCGGCATTCCAACGCGTTTCATGGATTTGCCACAGGCGATTCGCTTCGCGCTCGCCGAGTCCGATGCGCATCAATCGCAGGCTGAGCTGACGCCTGAACTCAGCCGCTTGCGCGCCGATCCGCTCTTAGAGTTGGCGCGCATTGCCGGCTACGATGACAGCGAGCGCTGGTGGAACGATCTGGTCGAGCAGCGGCGCGCAGCTGACTCGGACATCTTCGCGGGCATTCTGGAAGCGATGCGAGCGCTGCGCGCGATGCTTCCGCTCACTGAGCCAGTTGAGGCGCTGCGCGAAGCGCACATGCGCCAGAGCATCCGCGCCGCGCTCAAAGAAGGTTTTCAGCGCATCGCAGTGGTCTGCGGCGCTTGGCATACGCCTGCTCTGACCGATCTGAGCGACGCCAAAGCCGATGCCGCGCTTTTGAAAGGCTTGCCCAAGCTGAAGGTCAGCGCCACGTGGATTCCGTGGACATATGGACGGCTGACGATGGAGAGCGGCTACGGTGCAGGCATTCGCTCGCCCGGTTGGTATGACTTTCTGTGGCGCACGGACGATGCGAGCGACGTCGCGCTCGGTTGGCTGACGCACGTGGCGCATTTGCTGCGCGCTGAGCGATTGGAGGCTTCTACGGCGCAGGTGATTGACGCGGCGCGCATGGCGGAGACGCTCGCTGTGCTGCGCGAGCGCGCCATACCGAGCCTTGAGGAATTGAACGAGGCGACGCAAGCCGTCTTTTGCATGGGCAGCGATGTGCCAATGCGCTTGGTCTGGCGCAACCTGATCGTCGGCGACGCGCTGGGCGACGTGCCAGATGACGTGCCTGCTGTGCCGCTCTTGCAAGATTTTCGACGCGAGCAAAAACGGCTGCGCCTGACCGAGAAAGATATCGCCAAACGCGACGCGACGCGCAGCCTGTACGTCGCTAATCTCGAACTCGACCTGCGCGAGACGCTTGACCTAGAGCGCAGCCGTCTGTTGCATCGTCTGAACATGCTGGACATTCCTTTCGGCAGGCTGATGCTGGCGCGCGGCAAAGGCACGTTCAAAGAAGCGTGGCGCGTGGCATGGCAGCCTGAGTTCACGGTCGCGCTCATCGAAGCGAGCCAGTGGGGAACGACGATTGAGTCGGCGGCGACTGCCTACGCGCGCGACGCGGCTGATAGCGCGAGCGACCTGCCAACGTTGACTGAGCTGCTCGAATTGGCGTTGCTGGGCGCGCTCAACGATGCGATCGGTCATCTCGTGCGCGCCGTGCGCGATTTAGCGGCGCTCGCTAGCGATATCGCGCATTTGATGGGCGCGCTGCCGCCACTTGTGCGCATTGTGCGCTATGGCGACGTGCGCGGCACAGACGCGACGCTTGTCCAAATGGTAGTGCAGAGCTTGGTGGCGCGCATTTGCATCGGTCTGCCGAATGCCTGCGCGTCGCTCGATGATGAGGCGGCGGTTGAGATGCTCAAACAGCTGAACAGCACGCACGCCGCTATCAATTTGCTGGCTGATGAGTCCTTGCAGACTGATTGGCAAGCGACGCTGCTGCGCCTTGCCGATGCGCCGACGCTGCACGGCTTGCTCAGCGGACGCTGCGCGCGCATTCTGCACGACGCTGAGGCGTGGGATGCGCTGGAGACGGCGCGTCGTCTCAGTTTGGCGCTCTCAGTTGGCAATGCGCCTGAGAAAGCTGCCGCATGGCTAGAAGGCTTCTTGAGCGGCAGCGGCGAAGTGCTGCTGCACGATCTGCGCTTGTGGCAAGCTGTGGATAGTTGGCTGTGCGGCTTGCGCGCAGAGGCATTTCAGGAGCTCTTGCCGCTAGTGCGGCGCACGTTTGCCACGTTCAGCGCGCCTGAGCGCCAACGCTTGGCGGATCGCGTGCTGTATGGCACATCGCAGCTGACGGCGCAGCACAGCGCCTTCGATCCTGAACAGGCGAGCAAAGTACTACCAACCCTGGCGCGCTTGCTCGGCAAAGTTGAGTGAATTTTTTACAATTCGTTAAACAAAACTTAACACTATCTGATTATATTGCATCCTCGATAAGATGCATCTTATGCGTTTTATCACACTCGCGATCAAAGTTGATTCAGGAGATTACGTATGCGCAGTCTTCGTTCGCTGATTTTTGTCGCCGTTGTGGCGGCGCTCTTGGCGGTGGCGGCGGTCGCCATTGCGCAGGAGAAAACGCTCACAGTGCTGTGTACGCCACAAGAAGATTGGTGTGTCGCCATGACGCAGGCTTTCGAGGCGGAGACAGGCATCAAGACATCCTATGTGCGCCTTTCATCGGGCGAGTCGTTAGCGCGCATTCGCGCCAGCAAGGACGCACCTGAGTTCTCGATCTGGTGGGGCGGTCCGGTGGATGCGTTCATCGCCGCCAATGAGGAAGGGTTGCTGGAAGCCTATCAATCGCCGAATGCCGCCGCCTTGCCTGAGCAGTACAAAGACCCTAACGGCGTCTGGGCGGGCGTTTACGTAGGCGCGCTCGGCTTCTGCTCAAACTTGAACGTGCTGAAAGAGCTGGGCTTGGAAGCGCCAAACTCTTGGGCGGATTTGCTCGATCCAAAGCTGAAGGGCAATGTGGCGATCGCACATCCTGCTACATCTGGCACAGCGTTCACCACTTTCTGGACGATTGTCACGCTTGAGGCAGATAAGCTGGAAGCGGCTGAGGCAGGCAAGGGCTACGAAGCCGATGGCACGCCGACCGCTGCTGCTGTAGACGCGGCGTTTGAGTACTTTGCGAAGCTGCACCAGAACATCTTGCAGTACACGCGCTCAGGCGCGGCGCCCGGCACTTTGGCAGGACGCGGCGAGATCGCTGTAGCGGTCATCTTCTCGCACGATTGTGTCAAGCTGCAGCAGGAAGGCTTCAAAGACATTCTGACCACCACTTTCCCTGCTGAAGGCACGGGCTACGAGATCGGCGGTATGGCGATCATCAAGAACGGTCCGGAGAACGAAGCGGCTAAGATGTGGTTCGATTGGGCACTGACCGCCAAGGCGCAAGAGATCGGTCCGACCGTCAACTCGTTGCAGCTGCCCACCAATCCTGACGCAGCTGTCTCCGAGCTTTCGGTCAAGCTGGCTGAGCTGAACGTCGTGGACTATAACTTCCAAGCTGCCGGCAAGAATCGCAACGCCATCGTTGAGCGTTTTGAGCGCGAGATCGCGCCCAAGCCGACCAACTGAGTCGCACTTTGCAGCAATCCTCGCCGTGCGCGGTGAGGATTGCCATTTTTATAGCCTCTCGCGGAGACCTACGCTGTGCAAAAGCTAGCCTTGCAGCGCCAAGTCAGCCAGTTTCGCCGCATTTTCCAAGACCCTGTCCTCGCCGTCGCGCTGATCGGCGTTGCACTATTCGTTTTCGTCATGATTTTGCTGCCGCTGTTCAGCGTGATCGGCGAGAGCTTGTCGTCCAAGAATTTGCCGCTCTTCCAGCGCTACCTGAGCGAGCCGATCTATCAGACCATCATCGGCAACACGCTGGGGCTAGGCATTGTCACAGCGGCTACCAGCACGGCAGTCGGCTTCTTGTTCGCTTTTGTGCAGGTCAAGCTCGATGTGCCGTTCAAGCGTCTGATGCATGTCTTAGCGCTCATCCCGATCATCTCGCCGCCTTTTGCCGTGGCGACTGCCATCATTGTACTGTTCGGACGCAACGGCTTGATCACGCGCGGCGTCTTCGGCATTCGCTTCGATATCTACGGCTTGTTCGGTCTGACCTTGGCGCTCTCGCTCTCGCTGTTTACGGTCGCTTATCTCACCTTGCGCGGCATGATGCAGGCGCTCGATCCTGCGCTCGATGAAGCTGCCACTAATCTAGGCGCGGGCAAATGGCGCATTTTCCGCACAGTGACCTTGCCGATGCTGCTTCCGGGCATTGCCAGCGCTTTCTTGCTCGTGTTTGTCGAAGCCATTGCCGATCTAGGCAATCCGCTTGTGCTAGGCGGCAATTTCGAAGTGCTTGCCACGCGCGTTTACATCAGCATCATCGGTTTGTACGATACCTCATCAGCCGCCGTCTTCTCGATGATCCTGCTCGTGCCTTCGCTCTTGGTCTTCATTTTGCAGAACTACATCATCAGCCGCTCGAATGTCATCTCGGTCACAGGCAAGCCATCGGGCAGACCGCAATATATTTACAATCCGTTTGTGCGCTGGACGTTGTTCGGATTGTGCATGGCGATCTGCATCCTGATCGCAACAATAACTTCACGTTGCGGCACTTCAATTTCGTCCTGAACGGATTAGGCTCGCAAGCGATGTGGGATACAACGCGCTTGTCTATCATCTCGACGCCTGTGGCAGGCTTGCTCGGCATGTTAATCGCTTTCCTTGTGGTGCGCAAAGAGTTCTTCGGGCGCGCCGCGCTGGACTTCGCCACAATGTTGGGCATCGCTGTGCCAGGCACGATCATCGGCATCGGCTTCTTGCTGGTCTTCAACACGCCGACAGTCTGGAATTTGCCTTTCTTCGGCGAGGTGATCATTTTGCCAAAATTGACGGGCGGTCAGGCGATTTTTGGCGGCGCGCTCGCCATCGTGATCGTGTATGTCGTGCGCAGCGTGCCGACTGCGCTGCGCTCAGGCGTGGCGGCACTCACGCAGATCGATCCTGCCATTGAAGAAGCCTCTACCAGCCTTGGCGCAGACAATGCGCGCACTTTCCGCCGTATCACGCTGCCGCTGATCCGTCCCGCGCTATTGGCGAGCTTGATCTTCGCCTTCGCGCGCTCAATGACCACTATCTCAGCCATCGTCTTCTTGACCACGCCGCAGACTAAGATCATGACTCAGCAGATTCTGAATGAAGTGGAAAATGTGCGCTATGGCAATGCCTTCGCCTATTGTGTGATCCTGATCCTGATCGTGCTGACCGCGATCGGCGTGCTGTATCTCGGCGTTGGCTCCGCCACTGGCGCAGAACAGACTTTTCAGCGAGGTGCCCGTTGATGAATGGCGAACAGCGCGTCCGTCTGCGCCTCGATCAGCTTGTCAAGGCATTTCCGCAGCGCGGCGGCAAAGGCAACGTCTTGGCAGTTGACGGCGTCTCTTTAGATATCTACAGCGGCGAGTTCGTGACTCTACTCGGTCCGTCAGGGTGCGGCAAAACGACCACCTTGCGTTTGATCGCAGGCTTCGAGATACCGACCGAAGGACGCATTCTGCTCGACGGTCAGGATATTACGCATCAGCCGCCCAACAAGCGCGATATGGCGCTCGTCTTTCAAAACTACGCGCTCTTTCCGCATATGACGGTTTACAAAAATGTGGCGTACGGTCTGGAGACGCGCGGCTTGGCTGCGAGAGTCATCAAAGAGCGCGTAAGCAATGTCTTGGCGCTTGTCGGTCTGCAAGGCTTGGAAGATCGGCGTCCGAATCAGCTCTCAGGCGGTCAGCAGCAGCGCGTGGCGCTGGCGCGCTGCCTGGTCATGGAACCGCGCATCTTGCTCTTCGACGAGCCGCTCTCAAACCTTGATGCCAAGCTGCGCGTGCAGATGCGCAGCGAGATTCACGCTTTGCAGCGCCGTCTGCACATCACCAGCATCTACGTGACGCACGATCAAACTGAGGCGATGGCGCTCTCAGATCGGATCGTGGTTATGAACAGAGGTCGTATTGAGCAAGTTGGCACGCCGCCTGAGGTCTATCGCTGCCCTAGCACGCGCTTCGTGGCAGATTTCATCGGACGCGCCAACTTTCTGCCCGTCAAAGCAGGAGCGCGGCAAGGCGGCACAGCCGAGATTCAACTGCTCGGGCAGACTGTGCGCGTCGCCTTGCCATCCGAGACGACGGACGGTTTGGTCGCCATGTTGCGACCTGAGGCGCTCATGCTGCGCGCCGATCCGAGCTTGCCGCAAGCGCACATCTTGCAAACGATGTATCTCGGCTCGGAAGTGGAATACATTGTGCAGCACGGCGAGCAGACGCTGATCGTCGTGGAACACGATCCACGCAATCGGCGTATTTTCGCCGAAGGCGAGCAAGCAGGCATCGCCTTTGTGCCAGAGGCAGTTCATCTGATCGGCGAGGAACGCTGACCTTGCTGATTCAGCCGCTGAATGCTATGCTCTTGCCTAGTTTCTCCAAGAACAGTGAGCCATAGCCTGAGGACGTATTGTCATGATCGCCGGACCGACCTTTGAAGAGATGCTGCATCCGCACAAGATCGCGCCTGAGATTCGCGCGCGCGCGCACGCAGCGCGTCAGAGCGCGCCGCTCGATCCGATCAACCTTTTCAACATCACGTGGCGCGATCCTGCGAATCGCGTCTATCATGTGGTGCTGCCAAAGGCGCTCACAGGCGTCGAGGCGGATATCGTAGTGCTGTATGGGCGCGAGTTTCCGTCGGGCAGCCACAAGGTCGGCGCCGCTTATTCCGTCCTGCTGGAAAAGACGCTCTTCGGCGAGGTTGAGCCGAGTCGGCATACGCTTGTGTGGCCCTCGACAGGCAACTACGGCATCGGCGGCGCTTGGGTCGGCGGACGCATGGGCTGTCAGAGCATCGTCGTGCTGCCCGAAGGCATGAGTCGCGAGCGCTTCGCGCTGATCGAGCGCTATGGCGCGCGCATCATCCGCACTGTCGGCTCGGAGAGCAACGTCAAAGAGATTTACGATATGACGCATCAGCTGCGCGCCGCCGATCCGAACATCCGCGTCCTGAATCAGTTCGAAGTGATGGGCAACTATCGCTTCCATTATCACGTGACGGGCAACACGCTGGTGGAGCTGGCGGCGGAGCTGCATGCACAAGGCATCGGCAGCGGACGCATTGACGCTTTCTGCTCTGCAATGGGCAGCGCCGGCACCATCGCCGCTGGCGACCGCTTGAAGCAGGTCTTTCCAGGACATCTGATCGTCGGACTTGAGCCGATCCAATGCTCAACGCTCTACAACAACGGCTATGGCGTGCATGATATTCAAGGCATTGGCGATAAGCACGTCACGTGGATTCACAACGTGAACAACATGGACGCGCTGATGTGCATTGACGACCTGACTTGCAAAAAAGGCTTGTTGGCGCTCAGCGATCCAGCTGGGCAAGCTGTGCTGATCAAACGTTACGGCGTCCCTGAGGCGCTTGTGGCGCAGCTCAGCACGCTTTTCGGCATCAGCGGCATTTGCAACATCTTAGGCGCGATCAAGACGGCGAAATATTTCGGTCTGGGACGCGGCAGCCTGATCGCGACAGTCGCTACAGACTCGCTCAATCGCTATCACAGCGTGATGGACGACATGCGCGCGCAGTATGGCACACTGGATGAAGCGGCGGCAGTCGGTTTGATCGAAGGCACGTTCCACGCTGCGACGACGGACTGGATACAGCTCGGCACGCGCGAGGCGCGCGCGCGCTGGCACAATTTGAAGTACTACACATGGGTAGAGCAGCAAGGCAAGACGGTTGAAGCGCTTGACGCGCAACGCGATCCTGAATGGTGGTTGCAGCATCAAGCGCTCGTGGATGAGATTGACGCCAAGCTGCTCGCGACGCGCGCCGAGCTGCTTGTGTAAGATCGCTCACGCGCGGCGCTTCAAATGGACTGAAGACACTGCGCGTGAAAGGATTTACGCCATGACGATTCAACTGCAGTCGGTCATCACTTGCCCTGAGTGCGGCTTTGCCAAAGAAGAGACCATGCCGACGGACTACTGCCAATTCTTCTACACCTGCACCAGCTGTGACGCGCGCCTGCGTCCGAAGCAAGGCGATTGCTGCGTGTATTGCTCATATGGCAGCGTCAAGTGTCCTTCTAAACAGGCTGAAGAAGGCGCTTAGAGCGTGATCACTTGGTCAGGCGGATTGGCGCTGAGCGCTTTGTAGAGATCGGGGAAGCAACCGACCTGCACATGCGCAACAGTGCCGTGCGGCGTGCATTTTCCGATCTCGCCTTGCGCCAGACCGCGCTCTAGCGCGCACTGATCGCACATCATCAGCAAGATGTTGTGTTGTTCCGCCATGCGCGAGAGCCGCTCGCCCATCGGATCGCCTTGCCGCAACAGATAAGTGTTATCGTCGAAGAAGAACATGCCGATCACCTCGGCGCCGTGCGTACCAGTTTCCAGTTGCGGCAGGATCATCTTGCCCAGCTTGTAGCTGGCGGTGTGTCCAGAGGTCGCGAACACATAGGCAACTTTCATCTCAATCTCCTCATCGAAGCCAGTGGGACGATCAAGATGATACTGAGTATCATTTATCTTGTCAAGAGTGACGCTGGATCAGTGATGACGCCTGTCACGGCGCTGGCAGCCACCACAGCAGGATTGGCGAGATAGATCGGCGCACTGGCAGTTCCCATGCGTCCGCGAAAGTTGCGATTGGCGCTGCTGATGGTCGCTTCATCAGGCGCGGGAATGCCCATGTGGTTGCCCATGCACGGACCGCAGCCCGGCACGCCGATCATCGCGCCTGCCTCGACAAAAGTCTGGATGTAGCCAAGCTGCAAGGCTGCTTTCAGCACCTCGCTTGAAGCAGGAATCACCAGCAGGCGCGTGCCTGCTGCTACCTTGCGTCCTCTGAGAACAGTTGCCGCAGCGGCGAGGTCTTCCAGCCGACCGTTTGTGCAAGTGCCGAGAAAGGCTTGCTGCACAGGCGTGCCAGCCACGGCTGAGAGCGGCTTGACGTTATCAGGGCTATCAGGGCAGGCGACCATCGGCTCAATGCCTGTCACATCGTAGTGATGCACGGCGGCATACTCAGCGTCAGGATCGGGATAGACGGGCGTATACGGACGGCGCGCGCGCGGCGCCAGATAATCGAAGATCGCTTGATCAGGCGGCAAGTAGGCTGTCTTGGCGCCGAACTCAGCCATCATGTTCGGAATCACGGCGCGGCTATCAAGGCTCAAGGCGCTGATCGCCTCGCCGTGAAACTCAACCGACATATAAATGCCGCCTTCCACGCCCAGATCGCCGATCAGCTTGAGACAGAAATCTTTGGCGGTGACGCCTGTGCGCCATTCGCCCGTCACGACCACTTTCATGCTCTCAGGCACGCGCAACCACAGCTCGCCTGTCGCCCAAAGCGCAGCTACTTCACTACGTCCGATGCCTGCGCCGAACGCGCCAAGCCAACCGAAGTGCGTCGTGTGACTATCCGCGCCTAAGATCAGCTCGCCCGGCAAAACAACTGCTTCTTCGCTCAGCACCTGATGACAGATGCCGCGCCCTGCTTCAAAAAAGTGCTGTACGCCTTGCTCGCGCACGAATTGACGCACCTCAGCGTGATTCTGCGCGTGTTGCGTGGTCGGCGCAGGCACAGCGTGATCAAGCGTGATGGCGAGCCGCTCAGGATGCTTCACACGGCTGACGCCGAGCTTTTTGAAGGTCTGATAGATAGCAGCAGTGTTATCGTGGCTCAGCACGATATCAGGACGCGCATCTACGATCTGCCCCGCGCGCACCTCGCGCAGCCCTGCGGCGCGCGCTAACACTTTCTCTGCAAAGGTATAGCCTGCCATGTTGCGCTCATCCTAGAACAGCTTGCGCACGCAGCATCTCGTCCACTTCTTCAGGCGTCACAATGCGCTGATCGGCGAGCGCCTTGATACGCTGAGTGGCAGCCTTCACCTGCTCATCGGTCAGCGAGAGACCGAGCTCCTGCGCGCGATTGCGCACAGCGTTCCAGCCGGTCAGGCGATGCGCGATATGCACTTGGCGCTTCAGACCGAAGTCGCTCGGATTGATGCTCTCGTAGGTCTCAGGCGCTGCCAGCACTGCTTTGGTGTGAATGCCTGCCTTGTGCGTGAAGAACGTCGCGCCGGTGATGTAGTTGTTGAACGGCACTTGCACGCCGACCATCTCAGCGACCATGTGATCGATCTCGTTGAGCAAGTGCAGACGATACTTTCTCAGCAGCAGCTCGCGATTATCGAAATAGAGCCGTGCGATCAGCCCGCCGAGCGGCGTGATGCCGTTGCGCTCACCGATGCCCAGCACAGTGGTATCCACGTGCGTAGCGCCTGCTTCAAGCGCGGCGTAAGCGTTCGCAATGGCGCAGCCGCTATCGTTGTGTCCATGAAACTCAACGTCCAGGTGCGTCAGGCGGCGCAGCAAGCTGACCAGGCTATAGACTTGCTGCGGCGTGGCAATACCGACCGTATCCGCGACGCCTAGCCGATTCAGCACGCCTAGCTCTGCCACAGCCAGATAGACGCGCAACAAATCCGCCTCGTTGCTGCGGAACGAATCTTCTGTGCTGAAGCGCAAAATGATGTTCGGCGCTTGGCGACGGACGAAGGTCAGCACTTCGCGCGCTAGGTCAATGATCTCATCAATAGTCTTGCCGTGACTGTGCTTGCGCAGCGCTGCCGATGTGCCGATCACAATATCCAAGCCGTCCACGCCTGTGTCAAGCGCGCGCAAGGCGTCATCGCGGTTGCAGCGGATGTGCGTCAGAATGCGCGCCTTCAGCTTCATGCCGACGATCATGCGCACATCCGCCTCAGATTGTGGCGAGGCGACAGGCGATGAGAGTTCCAGCATCTCGACGCCGAACTCGTCAAGTTTTTCGGCGATCTTCATCTTCTGGGCAGGCGTGAAGTTGGCGCCGGCGAACTGCTCACCTTCGCGCAACGTCGATTCAATAATGGCGAACTGAGTCAGGGACACTGCTGAGATTCCTCCATAGCAAGGCGTTGCATAATATTAACACATTCGCGCAAAGCAGCTATGGCGAATCGGCTAAAGTGCGCTGCGCTTTGGCAGACGGTTGCCTAGCCAGCGGCTGAGCGTGCGCGCAAGCCAAGCCAAGCCGAAAAGCACCGTGCAGGCAAGCACAATAGCAGCGCCAGACGCCACGTTGTAACGATAAGAAGCGTATAGACCGATCACGCCAGCGCTGATGGCGACGCTAACGGCGATCAGCATCATGCGCGGCAGGCGATTGGTGAGCAGAGAAGCGGTCGCTGCCGGCGTCACGAGCATGGCGCTGGTCAGCACAACGCCGACCGCTTGAATGGCGGTCACTACTGTCAGCGCGAGCAAGATCAGCAAGCCGTAGCGCAGCCGATCAGCGCGCAAACCGATCACTTCGGCATGGATCGGATCAAAAGAAGTCAGCTCGAACTCTTTGTGGAACAAGATCAGCGCGCCTAGAACGATGGCTGCCACAATGCCGATCAGCGTCAGGTCGTTCGGCGTGACGCCTAGCACGTTTCCGAATAGGATGTGCGTGAAATCGCGGAACGAGCGGGCTGTACTCATCAGCAAGATGCCGAGCGCAAACATGAAGGTGAACATGATGCCGATGGCAGTATCTTCGCGCAGCGTCTCGCGCCGCGAGAGCCAACCGATGCCGAGCGCGGTCAGCAGACCTGCTACCACAGCGCCAAAGAACAGACTGATGCCGTTGAAATAGGCGAAGACGATGCCTGGCAGCACAGTGTGCGCCAGCGCATCGCCGATGAAAGCCATGCGGCGCAACACAACGTACACGCCGATGGTCGCGCACAGCGTGCCGACCAGCACAATCGCCAACAGGCTATTGCGCATGAATTGGAAGCGGATGAACGGTTCGATCAGGTCATTCAGGAAGGTCATTGGATAGGTTGCACGGCGGCGTTGCTAGGCGCGCTGAGCGGCGGCGGCACTTGCTGCCCTTCGCGCAGATACAGCACGCTATCGAAATCGCTCTCAAGGCGTTCAAGGTTGTGCGTGGCGACCACAAGCGTCTTGCCGTCGCGACTCAGCTCGGCAATCAGGCGGCTGATGATCGCCTGCGTCTCAGCGTCCACTGCTGAGGTCGGCTCGTCCAGCAGGATCAAGTCTGATTCCTGCGCTAGGGCGCGCGCCAATAACGCACGCTGCTGCTGTCCGCCGCTCAGTTGCCCAATCTGCCGATCTGCTAAGTCTGTCAAGCCGAGCCGCTCGATCATGCGGTCAACGATCTGCCAATCGCGTGCATCAGGCTGGCGCAGCCAACCTAGATGCACGTACCGTCCTGTCATGACCAAGCGCCGCAAGCTGATCGGAAAGCGCCAATCGATCTCGCCGCGCTGCGGCAAATATGCCACGCGATGATGACAAGCGCCAACAGGCAGACCGTAGATGAGCAGCTTGCCTGAGCGAATCGGCAGCAAGCCTGCGATGGTCTTGAGCAGAGTGGACTTACCTGCGCCGTTCGGACCGATCAAGGCGAGCCGTGTGCCAATAGGCACGCGCACTGAGATATTCTCAAGCGCCAGGATGCTCTGATTGGGACGATTGACGCACAAGTTCTCGATCTCAAGCGCCGGACTGCCTGCAACTGGCTCAGCGAAGTGACGATGACTGTAGAAAAGGCGCACGCCGCGCGGCTTGCTGCTCACAGGAAGTGCCATGACGGTCTATTTCAGCGCTTCGATGATCGTCCGCAAGTTATAGCGCATCATCTTGACGTACGTCTCACCGTCGCTGCCTTTCTCGCCGAGCGCGTCCGTGAAGAGCGGCGGCGCCAACTTGACGCCTGCTTCACGCGCGATCTGTTCCATCAAGCGCGGATTGCTGACGTTATCGGCGAAGATGGCAGGCACGCCTGACGCTTTCACGCGCTCGATCAGCTCAGCGATCTCGCCCGCTGATGGATCGGCTGCCTCAGTGGTCACGCCGAGTGCGCTATCCACTTTGAAGCCGTAGCGCGCGCCGAAGTAAGCGAAGGTCTCATGCGTTGTGATCAGGATGCGACGCGCCTCAGGAATCTCGTCCACTGCCAGCAGCATCTCACCATCAAGCAAACCTAGCTCAGCGATGTAGAGCGATGCCTGCAGCGTGTAAGACCCGGCATTGGCTGAGTCAGCCTCGATCAGCGCGTCGCGAATGCGCTCAACCATCTTCATCACCAGCGAGACATCATGCCAGATGTGCGGATCAAACTCGCCATGCTCATGCTCGCCTTCTTTATCGCCTTCGCCGCCATGATGCATGTCCTCGCCTTCATGCTCATGCCCATGCCCTTCGAAAGGCAACAGTTCAAAGCCTTCGGTTAGGACGATGCGCTTCGCCTTCGTGCCAGAAGATTCGACCAGCGCGTCTAGCCATGTCTCAAACTCAGCGCCGATCTCGAAAATCAAGTCGGCTTCGCTGAGCGTCGCGCTATCGGCAGGGCTAGGCTCGTAAGTGTGCGTATCGCTGCCTGCGCCGACCAGCACCTTGAGGTCAACTTTATCGCCAGCGACATTCGCAATCCAATCGCCGAGAATGCTGAACGTGGCGACGACTTTCAAGCGCGTCTGCGCTGCGCTGTTGGTCGTCGGCAAGATCAAAGCGACGAGCAGCGCTGCGCAAGTGAGCAGAACCAATGCTCGTGAACGTGAGAAAAACATCGTCTCAATTCTCCATCACGCAAACCGATGCAAGGCACGATTATACTTTTTCTGAGACACAGTGTCAATTCATAGCGTGAAGATATCTCGAAGTGCGCTCTAGCGCCATGACGCCAGACGCGCTACAATTCCGCCAATGCCCGACTCAATTGCCTCTCATCGCGTCTTGACGCTCTCAGAAGCGCTTGCGTTGCGCGCCGAGCTGCGCGCAGCGAATGTGCCGCTCGTCTTCACGAACGGACACTTCGATCTGCTGCACGTCGGTCACCTTGATTACTTGGAGAAAGCGCGTGCGCTCGGCGGCGCATTGTTAGTGGCAGTGAACGACGATGTGTCCACACAAGCGCTCAAAGGTCGCGGTCGTCCGATTGTGCCTGCAGCAGAGCGCGCGCGCTTGATCGCCGCTTTGCATTGCGTGGACGCTGCGCTGATCTTCGAAGGCGAGACGGCGAATGCGCTGATCAGCGCCTTACAACCTGAAATTTACGTCAAAGGCGGCGATTATCACCACAAGCCATTGCCTGAGCGCGCAGCTGTCGCCGCTTATGGCGGACGCGTTGTGTTGATTGACACGCTGCCCAATCACAGCACGTCCGCACTCATCGCGCGCATTCGTGCGCTGCCTGCCGATGCCTAGCCGAGCGACCTTTTGATGAGCGACCCGATCACTTCTGCGCCTGCCGTGCCGCTTGAAGAGGAACAATCTTCAGAGGCAGTTTCCACAGGACTCGCCCGCGCTACGACGATCCTCGCCATCGGCAACATCGCGAGCCGCGCGCTTGGTTTCGCCAAAGAAATCCTGCTCTCAAACCTGTTCGGCGCCAGCCGCGCTGTGGACGCTTTTCAGATCGCGATCACCATCCCGCGCGATCTCTACGATCTAGCGATCTTCGGGCATACCAACTCGGCGATTGTGCCTGTGCTGAGCGAGTACGCCGCGCGCGAGGATAAGCGCGAGCTGTGGCGCTTGGTCAGCGCGCTCGTCAGCCTTGTCCTGCTGATCAGCGGCGCGCTAGTGCTGTTGATGACGCTCTTCGCGCCGCACATCATCACCTTCTATCGCGGCGCGCCTGCGCTCACGCCGCTTGAGTCGCCTTTCAGGCTTGAGGCAGCGCTCCTGCGCAGCGGCGGCATGAGTATGGCAGCTTTTGCGCTCTCAGCTGAGCTGTTGCGCGTCACTGCACCTTCGCTGATGTTCATGAGCGCGTTCTCAGTGCTGGCAGGGATGCTCTACGCGCTGCGTCGCTTCACTTATCCCGCTTTTGCGGCGGCGCTCTTCAACCTGATGATCGTTGCGGCGACTTTGGCGCTCGCGCCGCGCATCGGTATTCAAGGCGTGGCAATCGGCTGGGTGCTAGGCGCTGTTGCGCAGCTGAGCCTGCAATTTTTAGGAATGCGCGATGTACGCTTGCGGCTGATGCTCTGGTCGCTGCCCAGAATGTTGCGACATCGCGGCTTGCGTCGGATTGGCATGCTCTATCTGCCTGTGCTGTTCACATTGGTCATTGATGTGCTGATCAACCGTCCGTTCAGCTACACAATCGCTTCGCAGACAGGCGAAGGCAACATCGCTTACATGCACTGGGCGACCAACCTGCGCGAATTTCCGATGGGCTTGGTCGGCACGGCGATCTCAATCGCCATTCTGCCAACGCTGGCGCGTCAGGCGCTGACGCTCGGCGAGCGCGCCGCTTTCCGTCAGACGCTTGGGCAAGGCATTCGGCTTGCGCTGACGCTGATCATTCCATCGGCTATCGGCATGTTCGTGCTGGCAGGTCCGCTGATCGGCTTGCTGTTTGAGCATGGGCAGTTCACGGCGCAAAATACCTTCGATATGGCTATCGTGCTGCGCTTGTATCTGCTAGGCATTCCGTTTGCCGCAATAGATTTGCTCTTGATCAGCGCTTTTTATGCGCAACGCGACTCGCTGACGCCGGCACTAGTCGGTCTGCTCAGCTTAGGTTGCTACATTGTAGTGACTTTGCTGCTCTTGCCGCACATCGGCTTTTTGAGCTTGATGATCGCCGATTCAGCCAAGCATTTGATCCACATGAGCGTCTCGTTTGTGTTATTGAGACGGCGCATCAACGGACTCGGCGGTCAGCACTTGATCAGCACGGCGCTCAAGGTGAGCGGCGCGGCAGCGCTGATGGGCGTAGTGGTCTACGCTTTGGCGCGCGCCGTCGTCGAGCTGTTTCCGCCGCAGGGCCTGCAAGAACGCCTGCTGCTGGTCTTCATACCGAGCGCAGCAGGCGTGGCGTTTTACTTCTTCCTGGCGGCGCGCCTGCAGCTGAACGAGTTCACGCTGTTCGTGCGCGCGCTGACGCGGCGTTTGCGGCGTGGCTAGCTCATTCCTCGCCAAGATACGCCTTGCGCACGACTTCGCTGCTTTGCAGCACTTTGGCGCTATCCGCCATGACGATCTGCCCTGATTGCAGGATATAGCCGCGATCTGCCACTTGGAGCGCCATGCGCGCGTTCTGCTCGACGAGCAAGATCGTCGTGCCTTGTGCGTGCAGCTGCTGAATGATTTCGAAGATTTGATCCACCAGCACAGGCGCCAAGCCCATCGAAGGCTCATCGAGCAGCAAAATGCGCGGATTGAGCAGCAAGCCGCGCGCCATCGCCAACATCTGCTGCTCGCCGCCGCTGAGCGTGCCGCCCAGCTGATTGAGCCGCTCTTTGATGCGCGGAAAGAGCGTGAAAGCGTATTCCATGCGCTCCGCCATCTCGTGACGCGAGACAGTGAACGCGCCCATCTCCAGATTCTCACGCACGGTCAGCTCAGGGAAGATGCGGCGTCCCTCTGGCACATGCCCGACGCCCATGCGCGTAATTTTGTGCGGCGGCAAGTTGTTCAGCGGCGTGCCTTCAAACGTTATCTTGCCCGAGCGCGGACGCGCCAAGCCGCTGATCGAGCGCAACGTGGTGCTTTTGCCCGCGCCATTCGCACCGATCAGCGTCACCACCTCGCCTTTGTTCACTTCAAGCGAGATGCCCTTCAAGGCGTGAATGTGTCCGTAATAGGTATGCACGTTTTCGAGCTTCAGGAGTGTCATCGTTCCAGCGCCTTTCAAACGTGACTCGCCGCGCTGCCGCGCCCTAGATACGCCTCGATTACGCGCGGATTGCGCCGCACCTCATCAGGCGAGCCTTCAGCAATCTTCTGCCCGTAGTCCAGCACAGTGACGCGCTCTGAAATGCCCATCACCACGCGCATATCATGCTCGATCAGCAAGACTGTGATGCCGAATTCATCGCGCACGGCGCGGAAGAGCTGCATTGCTGCCACCGTCTCTTGTGGATTCATACCTGCAGTTGGCTCATCCAGCAAGAGCAGCTTCGGATCGCTTGCCAGCGCGCGCGCGATCTCCAGACGGCGCTGATCGCCATACGGCAAGTTCTTCGCCACCTCGTTCGCCTTATCGCGCAAGCCGACGAAGTCCAGCAATTCTTCCACGCGCCGCTGCGCTTCGCGCTCCTGCTTGCTGAAAGACGGCGGACGCACAATCGCCTGCACCCAATCAATGTGCAGGCGCGGATGCATCCCGACCAGACAGTTTTCGATCACGGTCATCGCGCCGAAGAGCCGAATGTTCTGAAAAGTGCGCGCAATGCCTGCGCAATTGATTTTATTCGGCTTGAGTCCTGTGATATCTTTGCCGTCAAAGATGATCGTGCCTTCGTCAGGCGTGTAAATGCCTGTCATCAGATTGAAGAAGGTCGTCTTGCCTGCGCCGTTCGGTCCGATGATGGCATTGATGGTGTGCGGCTCGATGCAGTAATCCACTTTCTGAACCGCGATCAAGCCGCCAAAGCGCTTCATGACGCCTTTGGCTTCCAAGAGTGGCATGATCTAAGGCTTCTCCTTTGGCTCGTCAGGCAAGTCTTCAGATTTGAAGGTAGGCAGCCGATCGGCAGGTACATCTTCAGCGCCGTCCGCCGCAGTCGCTACCTCAGCGTCTTTCGCCTCGCCTATCGCAGCAGGCTCGCCGAGCAAGTCTTCAGGCTTGATCTCAGCGACGTCCGCTGTAAGCTCTTTTTCGGAGATCTCTTCTGCGCGTTCCGCTTGCAGCTCCAACTGACGGCGCTTGGCAGGCAGAATGCCCGACGGACGGAAGATCATCATGATGATCAGCAGCAAGCCGAAGACGAAGCGCTCGTAGCGCGCAGGCTCAAGCTGCTGAGGCCAATTGCGGATCGGAAAATCTATGATCGGCACGACCCAATCAATGTTCCTGAGCGCGTTGATCTGGAGCGAGAAATTCTTCAAGACCTGCAAGTTGAGCAAGGTCACGATCGCCGCGCCTAAGATCACGCCGGGAATGCTGCCCATGCCGCCTACGATCACAATGGCGAGGATGAAGATGGACTGGATGAAACTGAAGCTCTCAGGGCTGACGAACGTATTGCGCGCCGCGAAGATGACGCCCATCGCGCCTGCGAACGAAGCGCCAAGCGCAAAGGCGAGTAGTTTCATCTTCACTTTGGGCACGCCCATCGCCTGAGCTGCCACTTCATCTTCCCGAATCGCCGTCCAAGCGCGACCGATTGGCGAGTTATCCAAGCGCGCCGCGATTAGCGCCGCCAAAGCGCACACGATCAGCACCAAGCCGTAGTAGAACAGCTGATAGGTGAAAGCGCGCACGTTGTTCACAGGCAAGCCGAGACTGTTGGTCAGGCTTTCCACTGTTTGGAACATGAAATCTGGCAGCGGCGGACTGACAATGCCCGGCAAGCCTTGCGCGCCATTGGTGATGTTGATCGGATTGCGCCGATTGGATGAGATATTGCTCAGATTGCTGACCAAAATGCGGATGATCTCGCCGAAGCCGAGCGTCACGATTGCTAGATAGTCGCCGCGCAAGCGCAGCACAGGCAAGCCGAGCAAAATGCCTGTGATCGCCGCGGCGATCACGCCCAAGAACAAGAACAACCAGAACAGCTCAGGCGCCGCTTGCGCGCCACTGATGCGCACAATCGTATTGGCATTCGAGGTGAAAATGCCCCACAAATACGCGCCGACGGCGAAGAACGCCACATAGCCTAGGTCTAGCAAGCCTGCAAAGCCGACCACTACGTTCAAGCCGATCGCCATCGCAGCGAAGATCGCGATCTGCGTGATCAGCTCTAGGTAGAACGAATCTTGCATCCCTAGGATCGGCATCAGCACCAAGCCGATGATCGCGACAAGCACGACGCGCAGCGCAAGCGGAATCTTCAGAGCGAAGATGATGAACGGCGAGAAGACGAACAGCGGAAATAGGATCGAGGAGTAAGTTGGAAACCACAGGTCGGCGCGATTGAGGTTGCGCAGCAGCGTGAAGACGATCAGCACATAGAGGATGGCGAAAATGGTCGGCAGCGCGTCGCGCCAATTCAGCTGTGGCAATCTCTCTTGCAAAAGCGATTGTGTTGCCATTGCCTAAACCTTTTCATCCACTTTCTTGCCGAGCAGACCAGTGGGACGGAACAGCAGCACGAGGATCAGCACGGCGAAGGCGAAAATATCGCTATAGCCCAAGCCGAGCGCAGGGAAGTATGGCAAAAGTGCCGAGAAGAAGGCTTCCAACATACCTAAGAGCAAGCCGCCGAGCATCGCGCCTGTGATATTGCCGATGCCGCCTAGCACAGCCGCTGTGAACGCCTTCAAGCCTGGGATGAAGCCGATGTACGGCGTTACATTGGTCGTCTTCAAGCCGTATAGCACGCCTGCCGCGCCGCCTAAAGCGCCGCCGACCATGAACGTGATTGTGATCATCAAGTTCACATTGATGCCCATCAAACTGGCTGTCGCTTGGTCTTGCGAGACGGCGCGGATGCCTTTTCCGATCTTCGTGGCGTTCACGAAGTAGTTCAAGCCGACCAGCATGATGATCGCGCTTACGATGATGATCAGGGTAGTGTTCGTTGTCGAGACGCCTTCCGCGAAAGTGATGCGCGTGTTGAAAAATGGCACAAGGTCAGTTGGATAGGGCATATTGAAAATATTGCGGCTGAGCGCTTGGAAGCCGCGCACGAAGTCGGTCAGGAAGAACGAGACGCCGATCGCTGAGATCAGCGGCACAAGGCGCGGCGCGCCGCGCAACGGCTTATAGGCGACGCGCTCCACGATCACGGCGACGCTGCCACAAATGACCATCGCCGCGCTGATCATCAGAATGATCACCACCAGCGGCGACAGATTGCTCAGCAGCTGACCGTCGCGCAGGCGGATCATCACTTCATAACCGACCACGGCGCCCATCATGAAGATTTCGCTGTGCGCGAAGTTGATGAACTTCAACACGCCGTAGACCATCGTGTAGCCCAGCGCGATCACAGCGTACACAAAGCCGATGGTGATGCCATCTAAGAGCATGTTCGGCAGTTGGCGCACCACTTGCTCAAAAAGGTTGATGCGCGCAGGCACGCGCAGAATATCAATGCCGTGCCAATCGGTCTGCAGCACAAAACCGACCGCCAGCGCCAGCAGAGAGATGCTGCCGCCTGCGATGACGGCAAATAAGAGAATTTGTCCGATAGGCTTAAGGATGTATTGAAGAAACCACTCAGCAGCGCCGTTGAAAAAGCGGCTGCGCGATAGTGTATTTGCCAGATTCGGAACAGCGGTCATACAGAGATGCTCCATCTATGCTATACAAACAAGGGAGGCGAAAATGAGCCTCCCTTGCTGATCAGCCGCCCGCTAGGTGCGGCTATGGGCGATCAGTTGCCCATCATCTCTTTGGCAGTCAGCGGCGATGGCGCCTGCACGCTGGTGATGAGCGGATTCTCGCCCCACTTCTCAGGATCGGCGCTGGCGACTTGCAGGATGTAGTAGGTCGCAACTTTTGGATCGCCGTTGCCATCGAAGCTGATCTTGCCGATAACCGTCTCGAAGTCCTCAGTGGCGCGCACAGCCGCCGCGACCTGAGCGCGCGTAGGCATCATGCCGTTGTTCTCCTTGATCGCATTCACAAGCGCGTTGATCACGATCTGCGTGGCGGCGTATGCCTCAGCCGCGTAAGCCTCAGGATTGATGCCGAATTGCGCCTTGTAGTCTTCCACGAACTGCGCAGCCGCTGGATACAGCGAGGCAGGACCAGCCGCCGAAGTGTAGACCAAGCCAACGACTGCCTCACCGCCGATCTTGGCGAGGTCGGAGCCGTCCATGCCGTCTGGGCCCATGAACTGCGACTTCAGACCTTTCTCACGTGCTTGACGGAAGAAGACAGCCGCCTGATTGTAAATGCCGCCGAAGTAGACCAGATCAGGCTCTTGAGCGAGGATCGGCGTGATCACAGCGTCGAAGTTAGCGGTCTCGGTCGTGCCTTCGAAGCCCAGCACTTCCACGCCTGCCTCTTCGAGCGCCTGCGCGAAGAAGGTCGCCACGCCTTCGCCGTAAGCGGTCTTATCGTGCAGCACAAACGCGGTCTTGATCTTCAGCTCTTCAACGGCGTAGTTCGCGCCTGCCGCGCCCTGCGCATCATCGCGACCGCACACGCGGTTGACCGTCGGATAGCCGCGATCTGTGATGTTCACGTTCGTGTTAGCGGGCGAGATCATCACCAAGTTCTCGCGGTTGTAGATTTCTGAGGAAGGCAGCGCCACGCCGCTGTTCAGGTGACCGATCACAGCCAAGATGGCGGCATCGTTCACGATGTTCTGAGCGTTCGCAACGCCGACGTCAGGTGTGGCTTGGTCATCAAACGGCACAAATTCCAGCTTGAAGCCTAGGTCTTCCACTTGCTTGCCCAGCTGAATGATCGCCAGCTCTGCGCCGTTGCGAATGGCTGTGCCGAGCAGCGACTGACCGCCCGAGAGCGGACTTTGCGAAGCGATCTTGATCACTTTGTCTTGAGCGCTAACTGGCGCCGCAGCAAAGACCTGCCCAATCAACGCCAAGATAGCCACAACAGCGAACAGTTTGAGCATCTTCATATGTAAGTTTCCTCTTGCACACGCTGCGAAAATAGATTCAGGCGACGCATTGAGAGATACTTGCCGCTCAATGTCCGCCTGCTCTGAAATTATACTGTCATAGTGAATTGTGTCAAAAGCCTTTGGGCAAACATCACAAAGTCGGCTGTCAGCGAGCAAAAGCTGCTCGGCAGGCGCTTGTGCAGGCTCTTGTGCTATACTAGCCAAACATACTCAGGGCAGGCAATAGGCGCACGGTTGTGTGTAGCGCACGCGCCCGATTGAACGGCAACTCATGAGGAGCAAGGCATGTCGAAGATCATCTCGGTTCACTCATTTCGCGGCGGCACAGGCAAATCGAACACGACCGCCAATCTTGCCGCGCTAATCGCAGCCGAAGGCAAGCGCGTGGGCATTGTGGATACGGATATTCAGTCGCCCGGTATTCACGTGCTGCTCGGCTTGGAAGAGGAGCAGATGGCGCTCACGCTGAACGATTATTTGTGGGGACGTTGCGAAATAAAGGACGCTGCTTACGACGTGACGGCAAATTTAGGCGTGCCAATCGATGGAAAGCTCTATCTTGTGCCTTCCAGCATCAAAGTTAGCGATATCGCTCGTATTTTGCGCGAACACTACGACGTCGGCTTGCTGAACGACGGCTTTCAGCGCTTGGTGGAAGATTTGCAGCTGGACGTGCTGATGGTGGATACGCATCCCGGCTTGAACGACGAGACTCTGCTCTCAATTGCGATCTCGGATGCACTGGTCATCATCATGCGCCCTGATCAGCAAGATTTTCAAGGCACCAGCGTGACGGTTGAAGTGGCGCGCAAGCTGGACGTGCCGCGCATGATGCTCATCGTCAACAAAACGCCGACCAGCTTCAACATGGAGAGCGTCAAGCGTAAAGTGGAGCAGACGTACGCTACAGAGGTTGGCGCTGTGCTGCCGCATAGCGATGAGATGATGGCGCTCGCCAGCGAAGGCGTCTTCGTCACCAAATATCCCGATCACGCCATCGCGACTCAGCTGCGGCGCGTGGCGCTCGCGCTCATCGCCAACTGAACGGACTCTGGCGGCAGCTTTTCAGGAGCTGCCGCGCTGACCACCGTTTGGCAGTATAATCTGAGTGAGCGCGGCACATTGCAAGGTGCGTTTGTATGAACTTGATCGGGCAGCGCATTGGACAGTATGAGATTCTTGCCCGTTTTGGCGAAGGCGGTATGGCAACTGTCTATCGGGCAAGGCAGGATAAAGTTGGACGCGAGGTGGCGATCAAGGTCATGTCGCCTGCTTTGGCGCGCCGCGATGTCTTCGCGCAGCGCTTCGAGCGCGAGGCGCAGCTGATCGCTAGGCTCAGCCATCCGCACATCGTCAAGCTGTTCGATTACGGCGCGCTGCGCGGTTTTCATCTCCGCTTGATCGACCCATCTTTCGATCCGAGAACTGACCTGTACTACTTCGTGATGGAACTCATGCTCGGCGGCAGCCTTGCTGAGCGGCTGCGCAAAGCGCGCCTGATGCCGCCTGAAGTGAGCGCGATTTTGCATCAAATTGCGCCCGCGCTTGACTACGCACATCAGCAAGGCATCGTCCATCGCGATCTGAAGCCTGCCAACGTCTTGTTCGATGCACACCAGAACGCTTTTCTGACCGATTTCGGCATCGCCAAGCTGCTTGACGAGAACGGCAATCAAAATGCGCTGACTCAAGAAGGCACAACGCTCGGCACGCCGTCTTACATGTCGCCCGAGCTTTGGCAAGGCGAAAACATTGGCAGCTGGACGGATATCTACGCGCTCGGCGTGATGCTTTTTGAGATGTTGTGCGGCAAAGTGCCGTTTACAGCAGGCACGCCGTATCGCGTCATGCACATGCATCTGTACGATCAGCCGCCTGCGCTACAGCGCTACGATCAAACCTTGCCTGATAGCCTGAACGCCGTCGTCCGGCGCGCTCTGGCGAAAGCGCCTGCCGATCGCTTTCCCACAGCCGTAGCGCTCGCTGAAGCCTTCGATGAGGCGCTGCGCGCTGCGCCTGTGCAAACGAGCCTCTCATCGCACACAAGTCAGGCGGCGATGGCAGAAGCGGAAGCCACTGCGCCTGCCGCCGCGTCTTCTGCGCGGCAGCGCTGGCTCTTGATCAGCCTTGCGGTTGTGCTTGCGCTCGGCGTCATTGCCGCCTTGGCGCTGCTGAGCGGTCGCCTATGAGCGCAGATTACGTGCGCTGCTGCGCCTGAGGGAAATTCTGGCTACGCTCAATGATCGGTAAGTTATTGGGAGCGCGTAAGATGTCTGAACCTAGCCCAGCAGATATGCTCGACCTGCCGTCGGCGCAATTGCGGATCATGCGCCTGGTGCTGCGGCAGCGCACCATCTCTTATGCAGCGTTGCTGGCAGAGCTGGAGAAATTGCCCGCCGATGAGCGCTTGAGCCGTCTGGATGTGGATGTGAATCTGCGCCAATTGGTTGAGCAAGGCTGGCTGGTGCGCGAGGAATCGCCTGCGCAGGTGCTGTTCAAACTCGGCGAGGTCAACCGCACAGGCGACCTGAGTCAGACGCGTGCGGCGCGCTCAGAAGAGAGTGACGCCGCTGAAAAACCTGCCTCGCGGCACAGCGGCGGACGCGAGCGCTTGAGCAGCTTCTGGCAAGCGGTAGACGAAGTCGCTGCTGAGCAGCC
>Ga0308403_1000087_pt1 | contig 36178 bp, 35 predicted proteins | sample HotsprSampleOSM3_FD_203470 | JGI IMG/M metagenome (GOLD analysis project Ga0308403, IMG submission 203470) | Hot spring phototrophic mat microbial communities from Octopus Spring, Yellowstone National Park, Wyoming, United States - 20060914_OS-M3 ... | reverse complement strand
GCTGGGCGCCGCTGAAGCTGTGCAAGTGGTGCGGCGCGCCGATATCTCGCCTTCTGCAGTCGCTTTCGATGCCGCTTTTCAGAAAGAATAGCGCTGATCAGCGGCGCAGCAGGTTTTGATAGGTCTGCGGCAGATACGGCGTGAGAACGTCCGTGAAGTAAGGGCCCATCGGCAGGTCGTTGCCGCCTAAATTCGGAATCGCCGCGCCGCGCAGAACCACCACGCCTTTCAGGCACGCGCCAATCGAGATGAACGAGCCATCGGCGCGTGCCACCAAAAAGCGCACATGGTCGGGACAATTGAAATCGGGCGCTGTGATCGCTTGCGCAATGTTGAAGGCAGTGATGAATTGCTGCATCTCCAGTGTATCAGCGTTTATCGGCGCGCTGCGCACGTAGCTGCCTGTGATCGGATCCAGCACTTCCAGCACAAGCGCTTGCATGCCTTCTAAGTTGGCGTCAACGTATGGATTGAGGAAGCTGCCGATCCTAGACGGATCGTTAGGCGGCAAGGGCGTGATCTCAGGCGTGGCGGTCACGATGATCGGCGTGACGGTCGCAGCGACGTTGAGCGTCGGCGTGCTTGGGCGCGGAATGGCGCTCTCTGAAAGCAGAATCAGCAAGCACAGGCTGGGCAGACAGAAGCCGCCGATCATGCCGACAGCGAACAGCGCGCCTAAGATGAGCGGATCGCGCGGTAGCCAAGGCGGCAACGGCGCCATGATATCATCGAGCAGGCGGCGCGGCGCGCGTTCAGCTCTGGGCGCGCCGAGATAGTCCTCAGGTCTGTATGCGCGCGGCTCAGGCTCATGCGGCGGTTGTTCAGGCGGCTGATTGCGATAAAATTGACTCATGGCTCGGTTGTGCCTTATTCAGGTAGGCGATACGCGCTGAAGATACCGTATTTTAGCACGCGGAATGGAGTGTTGGATGACACCTGAACAGATTGAGCGCCATCTAGACCGTCTGTTGCTCTCGGTCACTAAGCCGGGACGCTACGTCGGCGGCGAGTACAACAGCGTTCGGAAGGACTGGGAAGCGGTCTCTTTTCGAGCGGCGCTCGCCTTCCCTGATATCTACGATTTAGGCATGTCCAACCTCGGACTGATGATCCTGTACGATATCTTCAACAAACAGCCCGATATGTTGGCAGAGCGCACGTACAGTCCATGGTTGGATATGGAAGCGCTGATGCGGCAGCACGGCATTCCGCTCTACAGCCTTGAGAGCAAACGTCCGATCCGCGACTTCGACCTGTTCGGCATCAGCCTGCCCTATGAGCAGCTCTACACAAACGCGCTGAACCTGATCGACCTTTCAGGGATGCCTGTGCTTGCCGCTGAGCGCGATGAGCGCTATCCGCTCGTCATCGCCGGCGGACACGCCTGCTACAATCCTGAGCCGATGGCTGACTTCATTGACGCATTCGTGATCGGCGAAGGCGAGGAGATCATCCTCGATATCGCGCGGATGCTGATGGCGACGCGCGGCAAGCCGCGCTATGAGCAGTTGCGCGCGCTGGCGAAGGTGCAAGGCATTTACGTGCCGCGCTTTTACAACGTGCGCTATCACGCCGATGGCACAATCGCCTCAGTGACGCCAAACGTGCCTGAAGCGCCGCCGAAAGTCCTGAAGCGCATTGTGCCGATCCTACCTGAGCCGTTCACGCGCTTCATCGTGCCGAACGTGGATACTGTCCACAACCGCGCGCCGATTGAGATCATGCGCGGCTGCACGCGCGGCTGCCGTTTTTGCCACGCCGGCATGGTCACGCGCCCTGTGCGCGAGCGCAGCGTTGAGGAAGTGGTGGCAGCGGTCGATCAGGTTGTGCGCAACACAGGCTTTGAAGAGATCGGGCTGCTCTCGCTCTCCTCATCGGATTACACGCACGTCAAGCGCTTGGTGCGCGAGATCGGCGATCGCTGGGGCGCGCAAGGCTTGAGCATCGGATTGCCCAGCTTGCGCATTGAGACCATGAGCGCCGATCTGATGGACGCGCTGCGCGATACGCGGCGCAGTGGCTTCACGCTGGCGCCTGAGGCTGCCACTGAGAAAATGCGCGATATCATCAACAAATACGTGCCTGATGCGCAAGTGCTGGAGACGGCGCAAGAAATTTACAAGCGCGGCTGGCGCACGATCAAGCTGTATTTCATGATCGGTCATCCGAGCGAGACGCTCGAAGACGTGCAGGCGATCGCCGATCTCTCAAAGGCAGTCCTCGCGCAGGGACGCAAGTTTCACGGCAACAAGGCGAGCGTCAACGTTGGCGTCAGCACCTTCATTCCCAAGCCGCACACGCCTTTCCAGTGGTCGCCATTGGATAGCCTTGAGCAGATATACGCCAAGCAGGAGCTGCTCAAGCGCGAGCTGCGCGGTAACGGCTTGCGCCTGCGCTGGAATAATCCGCAAGAGACGCTCTTCGAAGGCTTTCTCTCGCGCGGAGATCGGCGCTTAGGCGCGGTGATCCTGCGCGCTTGGCGCAACGGCGCAAAGTTTGATGCATGGCAGGACGAACACAAGCCTGAGGTCTGGCGCGACGCCTTTACCGCTGAAGGCTTGTCCATTGATTTCTACACACATCGTCCGCGTCCGCTCGATGAAGTTTTCCCATGGGATCACATTGACGTGGCGGTCAAGAAGAAGTTCCTGCTTGAGGACTACTTGATGTCTCAGCGCGGCGAGACGCGCGTGGATTGCCGCAACCGATGCTTCGCTTGTGGCATTCTGCCCAAGTTCGCCGAGACGCGCAGCCAGACGCCTGCTGAGGCGTGGAAATGTCCGCCTGTGAAGCCGAAAGCAGCGCGCGGCGCGCCGTTGCCGCCATCCGATGAGATCATCCCGCTTTTGCCTGTGAGCTGATGATGAGGCGCGGTATGTTTTCGGACGCCGCGCCTGCTTTCACCTGTGAAGGATGTGCGCTGATGTGCTATGATTTCGCCGCGCTGCCCTTCGGAAGCGTGAGCAGCGCGCCGCATGAAAGTAGGATGCATTCCGTGTCGGATCAGGTCTCAGAGCTGCCTACAACGGCTGACCGTCCATTTCTCTCAATCATCATTCCTGCGCTCAACGAAGCGCTGCGCCTGCCCGAGAGCCTGCGCAAGATCGATGCTTTCCTGAAGCAACAATCTTACAGCGCTGAGGTGATCGTGGTGGAGAACGGCAGCACGGACGACACGGTCGGTGTGGTGCGCGCCTTCATGCAGACTCATCCGTACGTGCGCCTGTTCGAAGGCGAGCCGCGCGGCAAAGGTCGCGCTGTGCGGCGCGGCATGTTGGCTGCGCGCGGCGCGTATCGCTTCTTGTGCGATGCCGATCTCTCAATGCCGATTGAAGAGGTCAACAAGTTTTTGCCGCCTGCGCTGGAAGGCTACGATGTGGTCATCGGCTCGCGCGAGGCGAAAGGCGCGCGGCGCTACAACGAGCCGTGGCATCGGCATGTGATGGGACGAGTCAACAACTGGCTCATCAAGCTACTCGCCGTGCGCGGCTTCGAGGATACGCAATGCGGCTTCAAGGCGTTCACGGCGCACGCCGCTGAGGATTTGTTCGGCGTGAGCGTGATCAACGGCATCGGCTTCGATGTTGAAATCTTGTTCCTCGCCAAGCAGCGCGGCTATCGCATCGCTGAAGTGCCGATCAACTGGTACTTCGATCCTGATAGCCGCATGCGCTTGGTCAAAGATTCGCTCGGCATCCTTCGTGAAATTTTTGCGATACGCCGCAACTGGCGCGACGGACTTTACGCAAAGCGCACTTGACGCGATATTGCCTGACAAAGGCGCTCTCAGGCAGCTGATCCGCTCCACTGCCTCATTATGCGATTGTTATTCAAATATCAGGAAAATATAAAAAGATTGTGCAGTTTCTTAAACAAATGCCCTTCTTTACAAAATTCATTTTATACTTGATTTTGTGAAAATCGTGCAGACGACGTTGAGCAAAGAAAGCCTTTTAGAGAGGAGAAGTGCGCGGTAGCGAAGCGCACAACGCAAAACCAATGAATCACAAGCGACTGTATGTAGGTGATCTTCCCGCTGAAGTGACCGAAGAGCATCTGAGCGAGCTGTTCGCTGAGATTGGCGATATCGAGGCGATCAATCTGGTGCGCAACACAAAGCATGGCTTGCACGGCTTTGCCTTTGTGGAGATGGCTGAGCCAGAGGCAGCGCGCCTTGCCGCACAACGCTTGAACGGTCGCACGCTATACGGCTCACGGCTGATCGTTTACACAGTGCCGCCGCGCAGCCGTCCACGCACGGCGCCACGCACCTGAGCGAGCCTGTCGCGCAGAGGCGGCAATTTGCCGCCTCTGTTGTCGCTATTCATCGCCAGGCAGCCCGAAGGTATAGACGCGCTTTTTGGCGTCCAATGCCAACTGAAGTTGCGTCGTGCCTTCGGCAGGATTCTTCGAGCGCCGCACGCGCCAAGTGGCGCGAATATCCTTGACGAAGCTCGCCAATAGCTCAAACGCCAGATAGTCGAAATCCGTCGTAGCGATGGCGTCCGCCATGCGAGGCCAGCCGTAGCCCCACGCAAACCACGAGGCGTCCGAGAAGACCAGAATGTCGTAGAACGACTCGCCCGTCGGTTCATCGCCGATGAAGAGCGCAAGGCGTCCGCTCAGCTCCTTGAAGCGCACATTCGGCAGCCGCGCCTCGTCGCGCACATTCGGGCGCGCCGCGCCGACCAGCGGCACGATGATCACGAACCAATCTTCAATCGGCAACTGAAGTGCCTGCCGCCAGCCGCCTGCAGGATGCGGCAGACGGCGCGGCTTGTGCAAGCCTTTCACGCCTGAGGCGATCGCCACCTCAACGGCGCGTTCAAAGCCTGCAAAGAGCTTCTCAGTGAACTCTTGGAGCAGACGCTCGATCCGCTCGCGCTGTGCGCGTTGCTCATTCAGCTCTCTGCGCAGGATGTGTATAGGATGACGTTCATCGTCCATTGAAATGTGTGGCACATCCGACATAAAGACACTTCTCCGCACAGATCGAAAAGCATGACTATGGCAAGTGTAGCACAAAGTAGGGCAAATTAGACGCTCCACATACGCTGCGCGCGGCAGCCTAGCGCCCTGACCTCAAATCTGCTAAAGTCGCGACGGCAACCTGCACGCACAGTGTGCAATGGACGAGGTGAGATCGTTGCAAAAGCAGATTCGTGTACCGTTCGGCGCGCTCTTGGCGCTCTTCGCATCGCTCAGCGCCGCGCTGGCCTGCACTTTTCAATTCGGCGGCGCAGTGCCAACGCCAATCGGCACGCCAACTTGGTCACTTGATTTTATTGCACCTGAGAACAACAGCCTGATTATGGTCGGCACGACCATCACACTGGCAGCGGTCGCTTCGGAGAGCGACGGCGGCGTGGCGCGGATTGATTTCAGCGTGGACGGCGTCCTGATCGGTAGTCAGGTCGCGCCGAGGTCTGAAGGGCAAGCGCGCTTCAGCGCGCAGCAGCTCTGGCAGCCGAGCGAGCCGCGCGGCTATCTGATCACGGCTGAGGCGTTCCGCGCCGATGGCAGCAGCATCGGCGAAGCAGGCATCGCTGTGCAAGCGGTCGCCGCGCCAACGGCGCAAGCTGCGCTGCGCAACACCATTGCGCCAACTCAGCCGCCGCGCACGCTCACGCCGACCATGCCGCCAACTTTTGAGGTCATCGGCACGCCGATCACGCTCAATACGCCGACGCCTTCGCCCGGCGCAGCCGAGTCGCTCTTCGCGGTCAACGCGCCGCGTTTGCGCGTCACTTTCGACTTCCTGAACGTGCGCGCGCGCCCTGATGCCAGCTCTGAGCAGATCGGCAGATTGGCGCGCGGCGATGAGGCGCTCATCATCGGGCGCAATGAGCAGCGCACGTGGTGGGCGATTGAACGCGGTGCGTTGCGCGGCTGGGTGATCAACAATCCTGAGTGGATTCAGATCAGCGGCGAGACCGCCGACGTGCCGCTCGCTACCACAACCGACGCCTTGCCAACTGCCACGCCGTCGCCATTGCCGCCAGGCGGCGTCGCGCCGACCAGCACAGTGGCAGGCACGGCTGATCTGATCATCGTCTCGGCGACCATTGTCGGCGGCACGCCGAAGGTCAACCAGACTTTCAACGTCCTGATCACAGTGCGCAATCAAGGCACAATTGACGCAGGCTCTTCCTTGCTGGAAGGCGTCTTTCAGCCTGATGGCGAGCGCAGCCAACTGGCAGTGCCGCCAATCGCCGCCGGCACGTCGGTCACCTTGCCGCCGATGCCCGTCACCTTGCGCACAAGCGGCACAAACCTGATCGGCACGCTCACGCTCGATATCAAGAATGAAGTGGCAGAAGGCGCCATCGGCGAGGCGAACAACGTCTTCACCATCACTTACAACGTTGAATGACTGCGCAGATAAAGCTCAGCGCCTTCGCCGAAGTCGCGCACCAACAAATCGCGTGGATAGCGGCGGCAGATCGCGACGAACCACAGGTCGCCGACGCTGCCGCCGATGTTCGCCGCGCCGATCAAAGCGATCAGCGTGTTGGTCTCGCCGCTCGTGACCGTCATCAGCGCCGCTGTGAGCAGCGTGATCGCGATCAACGGCGCCAGGCCGACGATCAGATAGGCGTCTCGCGTTAAGTAGTTCTGGTCAGCGGCTGCAAAGGCGACGCCTTTCTGCAGGCTGAAGCCATAGCGCGGCTTGGCGCCGAAGAGCTGAAACGCCACGCCGTGGATCAGCTCGTGCAAGCTGAGCATCAGGAGAAGCGCGGGCAAGGTCAGGACGGCTAAAAGCAACGAGTCCGCGCCTGCCAATGGATTGACGCCTTGCGCCAAGCCGCGCTGCTGCAGGAAGTCATAGAACAGCTGATAGCCGATTACAGCGCCGATCAACAGCGCCAGACCTGCCATGTTCAGCGCGATCAGCAGGCGCTGTGACTCAAGCGTGATGCGCTGTGCGCGCTGATAGCCTTCGGGCAAGGCATCCAAAACGGTGAAACGCGGCAGGCTGCGCATAGCTGAAACGCTCCGATCAGGTCTTTTCGAGCAGATTTTAGCACAGTGGCGCTGTGAGCCGTGTCCTTGCTCGCCGTGAATTCGTTATAATGGGCGGCATGTTCAATGGTATGACAATACTGTTCAGGAGTCAGTGCATCGCATGAAGAATATCACAGTGATCGGCGTTGGCTATGTTGGCTTGGTGACCGGCACCTGCTTCGCCGATCTGGGCAATCGCGTCGTAGCGCTCGATATCAACGAGACGCGCATTGAGAATTTGAAGCAAGGCATCATGCCGATCTATGAGCCGGGCTTGAAAGAGATTGTCGAGCGTAACGTCAAGGCTGAGCGCCTGCGCTTCACCACTGATTACGCCGAGGCGCTGCGCGACGCCGAATTCGTGTTCATTTGCGTCGGCACGCCTGAAGGCGTGGACGGCGAAGCTGACCTGCGCTATGTGCGCATGGCTGCCGAGTCGATTGCGAAGGTCATGGATCACGAGATGATCATCGTCAATAAGTCCACTGTGCCTGTTGGCACAGGCGACTGGGTCGCCGATATCATCCGTGAGCATCAGCCGCGTCCTGTGCCTTTCGCTGTAGTCAGCTGCCCAGAGTTCCTGCGTGAAGGCTCTGCCGTGCGCGATTTCTTCAATCCTGATCGGACAGTGCTTGGCTCGACAGACAAAGAAGCGGCGAACAGAGTGGCGCAGCTGCACTTGCCGTTGCGCGCGCCGATCATGATCACAGACTTGCGCACTGCCGAGATGATCAAATATGCCTCGAATGCGTTTCTCGCCACGCGCATCAGCTTCATCAACGAGATCGCCAACATTTGCGAGGCGCTCGGCGCGGACGTGAAAGAAGTGGCACAAGGCATGGGCTACGATAAACGCATCGGACATCATTTCCTAGAGTCGGGCGTTGGCTATGGCGGCAGCTGTTTTCCGAAGGACGTGAAAGCGCTGGCTTACATGGCGCAAGTGCATGGCACCAATCCTGAGCTGCTACACGCTGTGATGGGCATCAATCAGATGCAGCGCAAGCAGATCATCATCAAGCTGCAAGACTTGCTGGGCGACCTGAACGGCAAGACCATCGCGATCTTAGGCTTGGCGTTCAAAGAGAACACGGACGATATCCGCGTCTCGCCTGCGCTGGAGATCGCTGAGATGCTGCACGCGCTAGGCGCGACCGTGCGCGGCTACGATCCTGCGGCGATGGATCACGTGGCGCGCGCTTATCCGTTCGTGCAGCTCGCCGCCGATCCGTATGAGTTGGCACAAGCCTGCGATGCAATCGTGGTCGCCACGCCTTGGAATGAATTCAAAGGATTGGATATGGCGCGCATTGGCGGCGTCATGCGCCAAAAGGTCATGGTGGATGGACGCAACCTGTATGACGCTGAGCGGCTCAAGGCGCTTGGCTTCGTCTATCGCGGCGTAGGACGCGGCTATAACGGCGCTCTTGAATCGCACAACGGCTGAGCGCAGCTAGGTTTTGGCTGCCTGTAGCATCGCAGGCAGCCAATTTCGCGTTTTGGTTGTATGATCAGGGCGAGTTTACAAATACTCGAACAAAGGCATTTCGCATATGTTGATCACGAATGCTACGCTTGTCAACTGGACGCCGCGCCAAATCTTGCCCGATCACGCGCTGCTCATACGCGACGGACACATCGCAGAGATCGGCACGACGGCTGAGCTGACGGCGCGCCATCCTGAGCAAGCCCAGCGCGATGTGCGCGGCAAGCTCGTCTTGCCCGCCAACATCTGTGCGCATACGCATTTCTACGGCGCGTTCGCGCGCGGTCTGGCAATTCCGAACGACGCGCCGCGCAATTTCCCCGAAATTCTCAAAAAGCTGTGGTGGAATCTGGATAGAGCGCTCACGCTGGACGACGTGCGGCTCTCAGCGCTGGTCAGCCTTGTGGACGCGATCAAGCACGGCACGACCTTGCTGATTGACCATCACGCCAGTCCGAACGCGATTGACGGCAGCTTGAGCGCGATTGCGCAGGCTGTGGAACAAGCAGGCGTGCGCGCTGTGCTGTGCTACGAAGTGAGCGACCGCAACGGTCAGGCGCAGGCGCAAGCAGGCATCGCTGAGAATGTGCGCTTTCTGAAGGAAATTGGCGAGCATCCGCGCATTCGCGGCGCGTTTGGCTTGCACGCCAGCATGACTCTCTCTGATGAGACGCTCGCTGCGTGCGTACGCGCCATTGAGTCTTTTGACACAGGCTTTCACATCCATGTGGCAGAGCATGAGGCGGACGAAGAGGATAGCTTGAAGCGTTCAGGCGTGCGCACAGTGCGCCGTCTGAAGCGCGCAGGAATCTTGGGCAAGCGCACTATCGCTGCGCACGCCGTCCACATTGACGCTTGGGAGATGGAGCTGCTGCGCCAATCGGAGACGTGGGTAGCGCATCAGCCGCGCAGCAACATGAACAACGGCGTCGGCGCGATGCGCTTCGATGACATGTTGCGCGGCGGCGTGAAGGTCTGCTTAGGCAACGACGGCATGGGCAACGCGATGTTCGATGAATGGCGCGCCGCGTATTTGCTCCACAAGGTTGTCAATCGCGATCCGCGCGCGGCAGATGGCGATTCAGTGGTGCAAGTTGCGGTTGATCACAACGCTGCGCTGGCGGAAATCTTCTTCCCTGATGAGACGTTCGGCACGCTCACAGTAGGTGCAGTCGCCGACCTGATCGTGCTGGATTATCATCCATTCACGCCGCTCACAGAGGCGAATCTGCCCTGGCACGCCATCTTCGGCTTCGAGTCGTCAGCGATCACGGCTACTATCGCTGCAGGCGAGATTTTGATGTGGGATAGGCAGCTGCTCACGCTGGACGAGGCGGCTATCGCCGCTGAGGCGCGCGCCAAAGTGCCAGCGGTCTGGGAACGCTTCCGCGCGCTGGCGACGCTCTAGGAATCGCGCTGTCTGCGGCGAGCTGACACTTCATCGTGGACGACTTCGTCTTCGTAGATCAGCTCGCCATCGTCAGCAAGCATGACGCGCTCTCGCTTCGGCTTCTCTGCGGCAGCGTCCGTCGGCGCATAGCCTAGCTTCGCCATCTCGCGTGCGATGGCGCGCTCACGGCGTGCAGGATCGTCCAGAAAGACTTCCATGCCGTGCATGATCACGCCTAGTCCCCAGCCGAAAAGCGGGAAAATTACCCACCACTGGTTGCGGAAAGCGATCAGCAGCATGGCGTTCACCATCACATAGGCGACGACGTGCTGATAGAATTCCATTCTGTTTTTGACGCGCTTTTCAGCCGCTTTGCGCATCGCTTTATACTGCTGGTCATCCATAAGATGTCTCCAATCGCGCGAGTCTGAAGACAATGACTCGCTATGCGCCATTACGTCGCTCAGGATGCTTCGGTTGCGCTCAAAATTGTGTAGAGCAGCACGCCACACGCCACAGCCACGTTCAGCGAATCGCAGCGACCGCGCATTGGCAGGCGCACGAGCGCCGTACACGCCGTCTGCAGCGCTATTGGCAGACCTTCGCGTTCGCTGCCCATGAGCAAGATGAGCGGCTTGCTGTAATCCGCTGCGCGATAATCGGTCTGCGCGGCGCCTGAAGCGCCGATCAAGCGCGCAGCCGTCGCAGCCTGCCAAGTCAAGAAGTCTGAGTAGCTGGCGCGGACGAGTTTTTGGGAGAAGATGGCGCCCATGCTGGCGCGCACGCTGTTCGGATCGTACGGATCGGCGGCGTTGCCCAACACGATCACGCCTTCCGCGCCGACTGCATCGCACGTGCGCAAAATCGTGCCAATGTTGCCAGTATCTTGCGGCGAATCGAGCGCGACCCAACACAGCTTCTCAGGCGCAAAGCTCACAGCGGCGAGCGGCAGCCAACGTTGACGCACAACTGCCGCCAAACCTGTCGGATTTTCCTTCGCCGAAAGGCTTTCGAAAACTTCAGCGCTGACTTCAAGCGTGCGCACGCCTGCGCGGCGCGCTTGCGACACAATATCCTGTCCAAAAGGACTGTCGAGCAGGTCGGGCGCGTGAATCAGCGCTTCAATCGGCGCGCCGAGCTGAAGTGCCTCTGCCACAAGGCGAATGCCTTCGGCGAGGAACAGTCCGCTCTCGGCGCGCGCCTTGCGATGGCGCAGCGCACGATATGCCTTAATAGTAGCGTTAGCAGGATTGGTGATGCGCGTCATTGCGTTGCGCGAGGAAGCGCGCCTGATCGCGCAGGAGCGGCTCACTGCTCTCTAGCGCTTCTGCCAAGAGCGCGGCGGCGCATGTCGCGCTAAGGTTGACCGCGACGTAGAGCATGTAGGCTTGCACTTCAGGGTCGCGCTCGGCGCGGTATGCCGCCTCGAAGAGCGCCTCAGCGCGCGGATGCCGAATCCAGACTGCTAACCAAGTCGCAGTGCGCCGCACCTCAGGCTCAGAGTCGTGCAGCGCAGCTGCCAACGCGTCTAGGATAGTATCGTAGTCGTCGCTCTCAGCGATCTGAATGCCGAGATAGTTGGTGGCGTTGAAGATGCCGCGTAAAATGGCAGCTTTTGCCGCGCCTTGTCGCCGCTGCGCAGCTTGCGCCAACGGCACAAGCGCCGACTCTGCCAGCAAGTCCAGCATGGCGGTCGCTGCGGCGTGGCAAACCTGCGGCGACGGATCGTCGAGCGCGGCGCGCACCAGATCGAGATGGACAACGCCGCCGCGCTCTGCCCAATGCTCTAAAATTGCGGCGCGCAAACGCGGCGAGCGCACCGCGTTGAACTGCTCAGCCATCAGATCGAGCACCTCAGGCGCGTCCACTTCGAAGAGCGCGTGTATGGCAGCCGTGCGCACTTGCGCGTCCGAGTCGGCGAGCGCTGCCGACCACAGCGCTTGTGCGTCGTCCCAATCGAACGCCGCGAGCTGACGCGCAGCTGCCGTGCGCGCTGCAGGCGTGCAGCTGCTCAGCACGTCGCCGAGCGCCGCGATCGCCTCTGAGTCGGCGCATTGCGCTAGGCTCTCAGCAGCGCTGCGCCGCACGGCGCGCTGACCGTGACACAGCGCAGCGCGCAGCACCTCAGCTGAGACATTCTCAAGATGATGCAGGCGCTGTGCGAATTGCGCGTCGCTCAGCTGGCGCGTGCGGTCGGGCGTCTCGGCGAGTAGTGGCGCGTAACTTTGGCTCATAGGTCAATGTAACGTCGTGACAATAGCATCTTCTAACAGCAAACGTCCTGTGCGCAGATCAGTGGCTGTCACGCGCAATTGGCGCAGCGCGTCGAGCTGGAAAGCAGCCTCGATGCAAGGCTCAGCGGCGCGCACAGGCTGTGGCACAGGAATGCACAACGGCGGCGCGAATTCGTTCAGCGCGATGGCGCCTAGCTCGCTCGGCTCAAGCGTGTAAACGAGCACAGCGCTCGCCGCGTTGAGCGTGATCTGTCCTTTTGCCTCAGGATCGAACATGCCGATCACGCATTCGAGCATCGGTTGATCGTCGTAGGCGGCTGCTAAGCGCACAGTGCGCAGCACGCTAGGGAAAGGCGTGCCGCTCGGCGCCAGCTCAAGATAGGCGAAGTCGCCTTCAGGCGTCCGATAGCGCAGGCCGTAGCTGTTCAGCAAATATGGCGGCGTGCGCAGCAGACCTTCAGCGAGCGCGCAGACGCCTGTCTCAAGCGCGGCGTGCGCTGCCCAAGAATGCTCAGTCGCTCGGAAAACAGGCGATGCAGCGCTTGTGTCGCTCAAATAGATGAACGTCAGGTCAGTTGGATAGAGCGCCTGCTCAGCGGCGTAGGCGAAGCAATCTTCCAGCGCAGCGGCGAAGGTCTGTGGCGTGCAACGCTCTGTCATCAAACTGGCGAATGGCACGCCTTCGCGCAACGCTTGATCCAGCCGTGCGTTGAGCTGCGTCGCCGTCGCCATCTGCGCGAAGGTCACGCTGAAGACGTTCGGCTCAGGCTCAGCCTGTGCGAAAATGACAGGCGACTGCGCTGACCACACGCCGCTGCGCAGCGCAGCAGCGTCTAGCTCGCTCATGATGTGAAGGCGCGTCTCAGGCAGCGCAAGCGCTGTGAGCGATTCGTGCAGCCAGCGGACGTAGCGCGTGGCGACGTGCGCGCTCTCAAAAGGCGGCACGCTCACCAACAAGCGCTCGATCTGGCTGAGTGGAAATGGCAAGGCGCTCAGCAGCGCGCCGATGAAAGCGCGACCGACCTTGCGCACGTCCCATGCTGTGCCGTCAAGTTGGCGCGGCGCAGGCTCAGGCTGCGCACAAATTGCCTCTGGAATGCGCTGAAAGCAGCGGCGGCGCTCAGCAGCGCTCAGCGCAGCCTGACCGACGCGCAGGTCGCCATTCGTCTCTATATAGAGCGCAGTTGGCAAGCTGCCGTCAGAATCGCTCAGCGCAGGCAGGTGCAAAAGTTGCGGCTGTGCGCCGCGCTCCTGATAGGCGAGCGCGCAGCGCGCCTTGCCGAGCGCCAGAGCGAGCGTGTAGCGCATCAGGCAGTCGCTCCGAAGGTCGCTTCAAAGGCATCCCGCAACGGCGCGCTCAGTTTGACGGCTTCCGCGTCGCGGCAGAGCGCGATGCCGCGCGCCACAAGCGCCTCGTATGGCGTGCCGCGCAAGGCTGCCACGCCTGCTTCGCCTGCCGCCATCGGCAGGATTGGCGCGAGCGTGTTGGCGACGATGAACGCCTCAGCGCCGCGCTCAACCTTCTCACGCCGCGCCACGCCGCCAAAACCGACGAATAAATCTACCGCTGAGCGCGTGTGCAAGTCGCTGACGCCATCGCCGATGAACAATTTGCGTCCCCACAAGCCGCGCGAGAGTTCGCGCACAATATCAGGCTTGCCAGACGAGACGGTCAGCGGACCGTGTTCGTAAGCGAGGTATGCCGCGCCACTGACTGCCGCCTGATCGTAGTATTTCCACCAAGCGCCGCTCAGCTCGTTGAATTCCAACTCAACGGCGCGCACGTTCTGCGGCGGAATGCCCAGCCGTCTGCCCAAGCCGCGCACAGGCGCCGCCAAGCCGCCGCTGATGATGAAGACGTGCTTGCCAAGCTGTAGCAACGCGCTGATCACAGCTTGGGCATCAGGCACAAGCGTTTCCCAGTAGCGCTGCTCAATAGCTGCCAGCTGCGCACGAGTCGGACGGATGGCTTGCAGGCGCTTGCCATAGACCTCAGCCAAGTCCAAGTCGCCGTCCATCGCTTTTTGTGTCAGCAGACCGACGCGCAAATCTTTGCCTTTCATGCGCGCCAATTCATCCACACCTTCAAGAGCGGAGAGCGTGCTATCGCAATCGAAAAAGATCAGGTCAAAGCTCGTCCAGCGCGTATGAGCTGCCACTGCCGTTGTCCTCTATGCGTATGTGCTTGCATGACCGCTGCAGTGTGCAATTATAGCGCAGAAGTTCACAGCAGCATAGCGCAAAGCTGAGAAGCGCTGCGCTGAAAGTGGTAGCAGCTGCGCCGCCGTGCTAGAATGATGGACACAGGCTCACGGCTTGCGGACAGCGTAAGGACGCATATGGCGAACGAACAGGCACAGCAGTTGCTGCAGCAAGGCATCGCAGCAGCGAAGGCAGGTCAGCGCGATGAAGCGCGCCGCTTGCTGCAAGAGGCAATTCGGCGCGATGCAACCAATGAGACGGCTTGGTTGTGGCTCTCAGGCGTTGCGAGCAACGACGAAGAGCGCATCTTCTGCCTGATGAAAATTCTGGAGATCAATCCGTCCAATCAGAACGCGCTGAAGGGCTTGGCGAAGCTCGGTGTGAAGCCGCCGAGCAGCACAGGCATCCGTCGTTTGAAAGATCAGCCGCCGCCGCAAGGGCTGGAAGCGACCGCGCGTCCGCCGACGGCGCCGCTCAAACGCATTGGCGCTGAAGCGCCGCCCAGCGCGCCTGCGAAGCCGCCGCCCAGCGATAGAATCGAGCGCCGCACCGCTGTGCCACAGCCGCCTGTGCCGATCCTTGACGAGCGGCGCATCGCAAGCCTGAACGAGGCTGCCAGCCGCTTTTTGGAGAACTATCAACGCCTGCCAGAAGCCGCCTTGCCCTTCGCTTGGACGCGCAAGACGCGCGGTCGAATTGGCGAGCTGAGCGACCAAGCGCTGCGTTTGCGGATCGGCGCGGCATTCATCGGCGGAATCGCCGTGCTGGCGGGCGCTATCTTCCTGATCTTGAACTTGCTTGGCGATGGCGGCACAGGCGTCGCGCTGCGCGGCACCAACACGCCGACGCCGACACCGACGCCAACTGCCACGCCGACCTTCGGCTTGACCAACACGCCCAGCAACACGCCGCCTGTGCCGCGCACTGCCACAGCCACGCCCAACATCGCGCCGGGCAGCATTTACAGCCCAACGCTGACGCCCGCCTTCCCTGAGCCGCGCTCTGGTCCGCTGCGCCAAGCGCTCGCTTTGCTCGGCGCCGCAGACTACGCCGCCGCGCTCGAAATTTTGGAAGATGAGCGTAAAGGTCTGGAACTGGTGAAAGACGACAAGGACAGGAACGAGTCCTACTACGAGATCATCTACCACATGGTCACGGCGTATTTGGCGCAGAACAGACCTGGCGAAGCGGCGCGCTTGTTGGACGCTAACCGCAATCCTGATAGCACAGCTTTCCGCGCAGCGCGCGCCTTGCTCAGCTTTGCGCGCGGCGATCTGGATACAGCGCTGAGCGACGCATTGTCCGTGCAACGCGCCGAGCCGCGCTGGGCAGAAGTTGCCATTGTTGCGGCGCGCGCGCAGGCGCAACGCGGCAATCTCGCCGCCGCGCGCGACGTGCTGCGCAACGCCATCAGCGCCAATCCGCGCAACGTCAAGCTCTTGCTGGCGCGCGCTGAGATCAACCTGAGCGGCGGCGCGCTCAACGACGCGCTGAGCGACGCCGAACTCGCCCTATACATCGATCCGCTCAATCGCAGCGCTTACCAAATCCGCAATGAAGCGCTCTTGGCAATTGCTGCCGCGCAAACAGAGCCTGTGGCGCGCGTGGAAGCCTATGGACGCGCTGTGATCGGCGCGCAGGCTTACCTGATCTACTATCCGGGCGATACCGAAGCCTGGTTGCAGCTCGGTCGGGCGCGCGAAGGCGAAGGCAACTCAAGCGAGGCGCTCGACGCATACAAGCAAGCCGTCGTCCTCGATAAAAGCTCTGAAGCTGCACGCCAAGTCTTTCTGGCGCAAGGCGAGCTGCTGATGCGCTTGCGGCGCTACGCTGAAGCGCGCGATGCCTTTGACGCTGCGCTCACCATTCGCGAGACGAGCGATGTGCGTCGCCGCCGTCTGGACGCTGCCAGCGCGCTCGGCGACTACACGACGGCGCTGGACGACGTCACGCTTTTGCTGCGCGAGAATCCTACAGATACCACGCTGCTCAGAGCGCAATTCGATCTGCTGCTCGCCGCCTGGATGGCTCAGGAACTCACAGAAGCGCAGTTCACAACTGCCGCCGAGCGCCTGAGCGAAGATCAGTTTGCTGCTTTCACGCCGCAAGCGCGGCACAGCGCCGTGTTGTATCGCGGCGTGGTGCGCTACCTTGAAGGCGACTATCAAGCGGCGCTCAACGATTTGAATCAAGCCCTGGCGTTGCGCTCTACAGCCACAGGACACTACTATCGCGCGCTGACGCTGCGCGCCTTGAACCGTCCTGCTGAGGCAGCGCGCGACCTGCAATGGTTGGCATACTTCGAGGAATTCGCCACGCTGCCGCGCCTGAGCGATGTTCGCTCCTTGTTGGCAGCGCTGGTGACTGCCCTGCCTACCGAGACCGCCACGCCGACGCCGACTGCGACCTTCACGCCTTCGGCAACCTTCACGCCGAGCCGTACCTTCACACCTACGCGCACTTTCACGCCGAGCCGCACACCGACCTTCACACGCACGCCAACGCCGACGCGCACGTTTACACCAACGCGCACCTTCACGCCGACGCGCACGCCGACAAGCGCGCCATGAGACGCTTCACGCCGAGAAAGCATCAGTCTTTCTCGGCGTCTTTGTGCAAAGGCGCAATTTGTTGGCAGACCGATCATCCGCTAAAATTGACCAAAATAAAACCTGCCTTTCTGGGCGAGAAAGTGCGGTTTGCTTTTTTTTTCATGTATGTTATGCTTATTACAGAGATTGTTCTATTTTTCCCAAGCGAACGTGCGCTCAGCGCAAGGTGAGGTGAAAAAGCTGTGCTAGATCAATACGCGCCTGTCGCGATTTTACTGCTCATCACAACAGTTGTCGGCATCATCGTCGTGTTCATCTCGCGCATTCTCGGTCCGTTCCGTCCGACGGCGCGCAAGCTCGAGCCATATGAAAGCGGCATGGTGGCGATCGGTCCGGCGATGCGGCGGCTGCCTGTCAAGTTCTACTTGATCGCCGTTTTGTTCATCCTGTTCGATATCGAGGTGATGTTCTTCTTGCCGTTCGCGGTAGTCGTGCGCGAGGTCGGCTTTGCAGCGCTCATCGTGATGCTAGTCTTCATCATTGTGCTGGAAATTGGACATTATTACGCTTGGCGTAAAGGAGCTCTGGAATGGGAGTAGCAGGCAAACTGGGCAATCTGGGCGTGGTGACCACCACGCTTGAAGCGGCTATCAACTGGGGACGCACTAAGAGCATGTGGCCGATGCTGTTCGGCTTGGCGTGCTGCGCTATCGAGATGATGAGTACGCAAGCCTCTGTGTATGACCTCTCGCGCTTTGGCATGGAGCTGATGCGCGCCTCGCCGCGCCAAAGCGACCTGATGATCGTGGCAGGGCGCGTCACGCGCAAGATGGCGCCAGTGCTGCGCCAGCTGTACGATCAAATGCCCGATCCGAAGTATGTCATCTCGATGGGCGATTGCGCCTCATGCGGCGGCATTTTCAACAATTACGCCATTGTGCAAGGCGTGGATGAAGTTGTGCCTGTGGACGTTTACGTGGCAGGCTGTCCGCCGCGCCCTGAGCAGCTCATTCACGGCATTATGACGCTGCACGAGAAGGTCAAGACGCAGCGCATCGCCGATTGGGCATAGGCAACCGAGTTCTGGCACTTCACTCAGAGGCGATCTCATGCAAACACCACTTGATCCAGTTGACTTGGCGAAGCTGAGCCTGAAAGACGCCGTGCTAGACGTGGTCGAGTTTCGCGGCGAGACGACCATCGTGGTAGACCCACAGCGCATTGTGGAAGTCTGCCAGTTCTTTCGCGATACCGAAGGCTTGGAGTACATCTTCCTCTCGGATATCACGGCTGTGGATTACTTCCCGAAAGAGCCGCGCTTCGCCCTGTGCTACCATCTGTACTCGATGCTCTACACGCGCCGCCTGCGGATCAAAGTCTATTTGCCGAGCGACGATCCGCGCCTGCCGAGCGTCACTTCAGTCTGGCCTTCCGCCGATTGGGAAGAGCGCGAGGCATACGACATGATGGGCATTCACTTCGAAGGGCATCCAAGCCTGCGCCGCATTTTGATGCCCGCCGATTGGGAAGGACATCCGCAGCGCAAGGACTATCCGCTCGGCTATGAGCAGGTGCAGTTCAGCTTCAACTTCGACGACATTGATCGTTTGAAGCCCTACGCCAAAGACTGAGCGTCTGAAAGCAAGCCTGAATTGAGGAAAACGCGATGAGTGAACGTCCTTTGTTGGAAAGTAGCGGACACAGCGCCAATCTGACTGAATGGGAAGGCACTGTCCAAGAGCTGCGCGGCTTGGTCTCGCCGCGCGCCCTGACCGGCGAGACTATGTTGCTGAACATGGGTCCGCAGCATCCCAGCACGCACGGCGTGTTGCGGCTGCTGCTGGAGCTGGACGGCGAGACGGTGGTCAACTGTGTGCCAGATATTGGCTATTTGCACACAGGCATCGAGAAAAACATGGAAGCCAAGACCTACGAGCAGGCAATCACCATGACGGATCGCATGGACTACCTGAATCCGATGGGCAACAATTTGGTCTATTGCCTTGCCATCGAGAAGCTGGCGGAGCTGGACGTGCCTGAGCGCGCTCAGATCGTGCGCGTGCTGCTGGCAGAGCTAACGCGCATCAACAGCCACTTGGTGTGGCTCGGCACGCATTGCTTGGACATGGGCGCGATGAGCGTCTTCCTGTACGCCATGCGCGAGCGCGAGATGATCCTCGATATCTTCGAGATGGTCAGCGGGCAGCGCATGATGAGTACTTATTTCCGTCCGGGCGGCTTGTGGCGCGACGTGCCTGCCGAGTTCATCCCAGCGGTCAGGGCGTTCATTGACTACTTCCCTGCCAAGATCGAGGAATATGAGACGCTTTTGGTCAACAATCCGCTCTGGATCGACCGCACGCAAGGCATTGGCGTGATCACGCCTGAAGAGGCGATCGCTTACGGCTGCACTGGACCGACTCTGCGCGGCAGCGGCGTCAACTGGGATATCCGCAAGGCGATGCCTTACATGGGCTACGAGACCTACCAGTTCGATGTGCCGCTCGGCGAACACGGCGACGTCTACGATCGCTTCTACATCCGTATGCAGGAGCTCAAGGAGTCGGTTCGCATCATCCGCCAAGCCGTAGATCGGCTTGAGAAGACGGGCGGTCCGTTCCGCAGCCAGAATCGCAAGTATGTGCCGCCGCCGCGCTCCGAGCTAGGGCGCAGCATGGAAGCGGTCATCCATCACTTCAAACTGTGGACAGAAGGCTTCAGCCTGCCCGAAGGCGAAGTGTACGTCTCGATTGAGAGCCCGCGCGGCGAGCTGAGCTGCTACCTGAGCAGCGACGGCGGCACGCGACCGCATCGCGTGCATTTCCGCACGCCATCGTTCGTGCATACGATGGGCGCTATTCCGAAGATGGCGAAAGATGGCATGATCGCAGACTTGGTCGCGATCATCGGCAGCGTGGACATTGTGCTGGGCGATTGTGATCGTTGAAGGATGCTGACGACGTGCTAAAAGAAGCGTACGCAGAGCAAATCGCCAAAATTTTCGCCAAGTATCCTGACAAGCGCTCGGCGATCATGCCGTTGCTCTATCTAGCTCAGGAGCATTACGGCTACGTCTCGCCTGAAGGCATCAACGAAGTGGCGGAGCTGTGCGAAATTGATCCGACGCAGGTCAAGTCTATCGCAGGCTTCTACACAATGTATCGCGAGACGCCAAAAGGCAAGTATTGGCTGCAGGTCTGCACTGATCTGCCCTGCGCGCTGGTCGGCGCTGAGCAGTTTCATCACGATCTGCTCGAATATCTCGGCATTGAGGAAGGTGGCACAACGCCTGACGGTCTGTTCACGGTTGAGCATGTGATGTGCCTTGCCGCTTGCGACCGCGCGCCGATGCTCCAGTGCAACTTCCGCTACGTTGAGAACTTGGATATGGAGAAGATGAAGGCGCTGATCGAGCAGTGGCGCGCTGAAGCGAAGGCTGAGACGCCTGCGAGCGGCGACTGAGAGTCTGCGCCATGCCGCCTGAGGAGACGTCGGCGTTAGAGACGCTGCGCAGCCTGCTGATCATGGCGTTCTTGGGCGCAGCTGTGGCGTTCTTTGCGCTGCTATTGATGCAATGGCGCTCGCCGCGCAGCGAGGACGCCGCGTGGGTGACCATGACACATCCGCAGCGTCTAGCATTGCGCTTGGAGCAGAGCGATACAGGCGGATTGCTGAGCGACGCCTTGATCTATCCTGTGCTGTTGATCGGCGTGGCGAGCAGCGCAGCGGCGTGGCGGAGCGGCAGTAGCACTGCGCTTGTGGCGATGATGTTGATGGCGTTGCTAGGAATGCTCTACGCGGGCAGTATGGCGCTCTACAATGGCGCAATGGTGGCAGTTTGCGGCTTCAGCGCAATGCTTTGGAGCGGCGTTGTGGCGTTCAGCCTTGCGCTCGCTGCACGCTCAGCGGCGCTGTTGGATCGAACGAACGAAAGTGATGAGTTGGGTCGAGAGGGACAGTAGAAATTATGCCGAACATCTTGCTGCGTGATCAAGATATTCCGAACATCGGCACGTACGATGTCTACGTGCAGCACGGCGGCTATGAAGGGCTGAGAAAAGCGCTGAGCATGTCGCCGAAAGAGGTGATCGCGGTCGTCAAAGACTCGAACTTGCGCGGGCGCGGCGGCGCAGGCTTCTCGACGGGCATGAAGTGGTCTTTCGTGCCTGATGTGGAAGGTCCGAAGTACGTGGTCGTCAACGCGGACGAGTCTGAGCCGGGCACCTTCAAAGATCGCCAGATTCTGGAGAAGAACACGCAACAATTGATCGAAGGCGCGCTGATCTGCGCGTACGCCATTCAGGCGACTGCGATCTACGTTTACGTGCGCGGCGAGTTCTGGGATATCGGCTTCCAGCTAGAGCGCGAGATCGAGAAGGCGCGGGCAGGCGGCTGGGTTGGGCAGAACATCGGCGGCTCGAACTGGAGCTGCGAGATTCACGTCCACTGGGGCGCCGGCGCTTATATCTGCGGCGAAGAGAGCGCGATGCTCAACAGCATCGAAGGCAAGCTCGGGCAGCCGCGCGTGCGTCCGCCGTTTCCAGCGGTCTCAGGCTTGTACGCGCGTCCGACGGTCATCAACAACGTGGAGACGCTCGCCAATGTGCCGCCGATTCTCGTGAACGGCGCGGCGTGGTATAAGAGCATCGGCACGGAAAAATCGCCCGGACCGAAGATTTTCTGCATGAGCGGACACATCGCCAAGCCGGGCAACTATGAATTGCCGCTCGGCAGAACTTTCCGCGAGCTGATCGAGATGGCAGGCGGCGTGCGCGGCGGCAAGCAGCTCAAGGCGATCCTGCCGAGCGGCGCGTCAGGTCCGCTGCTGCCGGGCACCGATAAGGTCCTGGACACGCCGCTGACCTACGAGGACGTGGCAGCGCTCGGCTCAACGCTCGGCTCGGCGTCTGTGATCATCTTGGATGAAGACACAGATATGGTCTGGGCGGCTTACAAGATGATCAAGTTCTTCCGCCATGAGAGCTGCGGCAAATGCACGCCGTGCCGCGAAGGCACGTATTGGCTTGAGCAGCGGCTCTCGGCGATCTACCATCGCAAGGCGACGCGCGCTGATGTGGAGCTGGTCGAATCGGTCGCCAAGCAGATGCAAGGCAAAAGTTTGTGCGCACTGGGCGACTTCGCCACCAGTCCTGTGCTGAGCGCCTTGAAGTATTGGCGCGATGAGTTCTACGCTTACGTTGAGCCTGCTAAGCCTGCCGTCAAAGCGCCTGCGCGCAAGGCAGCGGCGTTGGCTGCCGCAGGCGACTGATCGCACGCACTGGGCAGGGCAAGCGCGCAGCTGCCCTGCCGCTGAGGAGTGCCGATGTCTGAAGCTGAACGCGATCTAGGCGAGCCTGAAGCGGAAATGCAAGATGCAGTCAGCGCGCCTGAGCCGACCTCGGAAGGGCTGCCGCCTGAGTCAGCTGCGCCGCTTGAGGCGTCAGCGGCGGATATCGCTTCACGACCTGCGCAAGGCAAGCATGAGACGTTACACTTGCAACGCCTTGCAGCGCTCACGGCAGCTATTTCCGCCGCGCCTGACGATCCGATAAACTATGTGCTGCGCGGCGAGGTGCGCTTGGCGCTCGGCGCCTTTGACGAGGCAGCTGAAGACTTCAGGCGCGGCTTGCTGCTGATCGCAGCCATCGGCGAGACGGACTGGGGCTACTTGCACAGCTTGCTGGCAGATCGCGCGCAACACGGTCTGCGGCGCTGCTCACAGACATAGCGTATTGGCACATGTCGGAGGCATTTTTGTACATGGTTGACACTGTTCGCCTGTTTATTGATGATATCGAATATCGCGTTCCGAAGGGCATGAACCTTGTGGACGCTGCTAAATTGCACGGGAACGACATCCCTGTCTTCTGCTATCATCCGAAGTTAGCGCCTGTTGGCATGTGCCGCATGTGCCTTGTGGAACTAGGGCAAGCCGAGATAGACCGTGCCACAGGCGCGCTGCTGACCGATGAGAATGGCAAGCTCAAAGTGCGCTGGCAGCCGAAGCTCGCCACTGCTTGCACACAGACGGTCACAGACGGCATGGCGATTCGCACGACTTCTGAAGCGGTCAAGGTCGCTCGCGACGACATCATCGAGTTCATCCTGACCAGCCATCCGCTGGATTGTCCGATCTGCGATAAAGGCGGCGAGTGTCCGCTGCAGAACTTGACCATGCGGCATGGCGCCGGCGAGAGCCGCTTCGTCTTCGATGAGAAGATGCATCTCGATAAGCACTATCCGCTTGGCGATCTAATCTTCCTCGACCGTGAGCGCTGCATTCAGTGTGCGCGCTGCACGCGCTTCCAAGAGGAATACGTCGGCGATGCTGTCCTCGCCTTCCATGAGCGCGGACGCCGTCTGCAGATCGTGACCACGAGCAATCCGCCGTTCGATACTTATTTCAGCGGCAACACGACGGATATCTGTCCGGTTGGCGCGCTCACCACAGCCGATTTCCGCTTCGGCGCGCGTCCTTGGGAACTGACCGAAGTGCCGAGCATCTGCCCGCACTGTCCTGTCGGCTGCAATATCAGCGCCAGCACGCGCTTGGATCGCGAGGCGGGCGGCAAGATCGTCATCAAGCGCATCATGCCGCGCCAGCACGAGAGCGTGAACGAGATTTGGATTTGCGATAAGGGACGCTTCGGACATCATCATGCGCGCCATGCTGAGCGAATTAGCCGTCCGCTAGTGCGTCACAACGGCAAGCTGGTGCCTGCCACGTGGGAAAAGGCGCTGAGCGTGATCGCAGAGCATGTGCAAGCCGCGAACGGCAGCGTCGGCGCGATCGCAGGCGGTATGCTCTCAAACGAGGATTTGTGGGAGCTGCGTCAATTGGTGGAGCGCGCCGGCGGCACGCGCTTGGGCGTCTATCCATACCGCCTGACGGGCGCGGCGCAAGTGGCGGCGGTCGGCATTGGCGTCGGCACGAACTTCAAAGAATTGGGCAAGGGCGATGCCATTGTCGTGATCGGCACTGACCTTGAAGAAGAAGCGCCGATCTGGTATCTGCGCACAAAGGTCGCGGCTGATCGCGGCGTCCGTTTGATCACGATCAACGCGCGCTACACGGAACTGGATCGCTTTGTGAAGCACAAGGGCGATATCATCCGTCCGCGCTATGGCGGCGAGATCGCGGCGTTGAACGCGCTCAATCTCGAAGGACTGAACAACGTGATCATGCTGGTCGGCGCGGAAGGCATGAATCGCGCTGCACACGCTGCATTGATGCAAGCGGCTGCTAACAAACTGATCGAGACAGGTCACTACGGCAAGCCGAACAACGGTCTGATCGGCGTGTGGGCAGGCGCGAACACGCAAGGCGCTTTCGATCTGGGCTACTCAGCTGAGGCGACAGAGCTGCTCTTGGCGGAGCCGCCTAAAGTGCTGTTCCTCGCCGATGCTGACCTGCTCGGCGGCGACGCGCTGAGCGCTGCGGCGCTCTCACAGGCGAAAGAGATCTTCCTCGTTGTCTCAGAGCTGTTCATGACGGCGACGGCGGCACAGGCGGATGTCGTCCTGCCGCGCCAGAGCTTTGCCGAGCGCGACGGCACCTTCACCAGCGGCGAGCGCCGCGTCCAGCGCTTCTACACAGCGCAGACGCCGCTCGATCACACGCGCCCTGACTGGAAAGTCTTCGCTGAGATCAACCGCTTGCTGGGCGGACCGAAGCCGAAGCTCTCAGCGGCTGCCGTCATGCAGAGCATCACGCAGCACGTGCCGCTTTACGCGCAGATGAGCTATCCGAACCTTGCGAAGGTGGAGAAGCAATTCCCTGACGTTGGCGGCGCAGACCTTTACTACGGCGGCACGGCTTACGATAATAAAGGCGGTCTGGGCGTGCAATGGGCGACGGCAGCTGAGCGCGGCGAGCCTGTGCAAGCGGCGCCTGTCCCTGAAGTAACGTTGCCTGCGCTAGGCGAAGGCGAGTTGCTGCTTGTGCCGATCACTGAGCTGTACGACCGCAAGCCGACCTTCGCGGCGAGCGCGGCTTTGATGCATTCGCACATCCCTGCGCCATATGCTATGCTGAACTGGGAAGACGCCAAAGCGCTGGAGATCGCCGAGGGCGATCAAGTGCAGGTGCGCTTCGCCGAGCGCGTCGTCATGTTGAAGGCGCGCGTGGCAGTCAGCGTGCCGAAAGGCGCGGTTTTGGTAGCACGTCATCTAGGCGTGATCGTGCCTGATGTGCCAGTCAGTGCCGTTGTGGAGAAAGTGCAGGTCGCAGAGCATGTTTAACGTCGATCCGAACCTGATCGTGGAATGCGCCGCTTCGGGCGGCTGCAACGTGATACGGGCTGTAGTCATCAGCTTGCTGATCTTCCTGACGCTGCTGACGGGCTTCGCCTACACCACGTTGCTCGAGCGGCGCTTCATCGCCTTCATCCAAAATCGGATCGGTCCGAATCGCGCCGGTCCGCTCGGCTTGCTGTTTCCAATCGCCGACGCCGTTAAGCTCTTCTTCAAAGAAGACGTGACTCCGACCAACGCGGATCGCGTCATTTTCTGGATGGCGCCTGTCCTGAAGGTCATTCCGTCCATCATGGTCGTGGCAGTTGTGCCGCTCGGTCCGCCGCTGCTCATCCCATGGTTCGATGGGCTGTGGTATCGCGTGCCGCTCGGTCTGACCGATGTGAACGTCGGCGTGTTATTCTTGCTGGCGTGGTTCAGTCTGGGTACGTATGGTATTGTGCTAGCGGGCTGGGCGAGCAACAACAAGTACTCCATGCTGGGCGGCTTGCGCGCCTCAGCGCAGATGGTCAGCTATGAGCTGAGCCTCGGCGTCAGCATGTCCATTCCGATCATCATCACAGGCTCGATGAGCCTGCAGACGATCATCGATTCGCAGGCGTCGCCGTCCATTCTCGGCTGGTACGTCTTCCAGAATCCTGTGGCGGCGATCATCTTGCTGGTCGCGCTCTTAGCGGAAGTGAACCGCGCGCCTTTCGACCTGCCCGAAGCGGAACAGGAGCTGACTGCCGGCTATCACACTGAGTACAGCGGCATGAAGTTCGCGCTGTTCTTCATGGCAGAGTATATCAGCATGATCTCGGTCAGCATCATCGCGGTCGCGCTCTTCTTCGGCGGCTATCACTTCATCTTAGTGGATCAGTTCCCGATTCTCGGTCCGATTGTGTACGCCGTCAAAGTCGTGCTGTTCTTGCTCGGCATGATCTGGTTGCGCGCGACCTTGCCGCGCATCCGCTATGACCGTCTGATGGCGCTCGGTTGGAAAGTGTTATTTCCGCTGGCACTGGTGGCAGCCGGCTGGACGGCGCTCGCGGTGTTGGTTGGCGATGCCTTTGGACAAGCGGCAGGCGCTGTGGCGTGGATCAGCGGCGGTGTGGCGACTGTGATCGTCGCGGCGGTCATGTTGCAAGGGCGCGCCGGCGAGGGTGAAGCGCCTTCGCGCATCGAGCAGGTCGCGCTGGAGCGGCGCGGCTTCGGCTTCCAAGTGCTGAGCGCCATCGGCATCCTGCTGATGATTCCTGTGTGGCTATTCAACGGCACGCTGCGCCAGTTGCGCAATGTGCAGCGCGCTGTGCGCCTTGACGATACCAAGTCGGGCGGCGATTGAGTCAATCGAACGAGTCGGTCTGTGAGGAGATTGTAGATGAACATTATCAAAGGCTTGCTGACGACGATCAAGTATGTTGGCACAGAGCCTGTGACGGTCAGCTATCCTGAGACAGAGCGTCCGCTGCGCGAGCGCTTCAAAGGGCGCCATCACTTGAAGCGCTACGAGAACGGCTTGGAGAAATGCATCGGATGCTCGCTGTGCGCGGCAGCCTGTCCTGCGGATGCGATCTGGGTGGAAGCGGCGGAAAACACTGACGAAGAGCGCTACTCGCCCGGCGAGCGCTACGCCAAGACCTACGAGATAAACATGCTGCGCTGCATTTTCTGCGGCTACTGCGAAGATGCCTGCCCAACTGAGGCGATTGTCTTGGAGCACGAGATTCAGCTCAGCTTCACCAACCGCCGCGACGCGATCTACACCAAAGAGATGTTGCTCGATCCGCCGCCTGAAGGCGTGCCAGGCACGCCACAGCGCGTTGAGCCCGGCGTCTACACGCGCGCCATTCCCGATATGGAAGACCCGAAGTGAGAGACTCGTGAGGCGGTCAAAATTGACTGCCTCACTTTTTCTCAGCCGACTCCTCAGCTGACTCGTCTTTGTCTTCCCAGCTCACAATCCAGATGCACAGCCCTGCTACAATCACTGATGCGACGATCAGCGCAAGCCACTGACCGAACAACAAGCCGACATCGCGCGCCTCGATCAAAAGCAAGATCACGATGCCGAGCGAGAGGACGATCCACGCGGCAAGGCGCGGACGCGCATCCGCAAAAGCGATCAGCGCGCCAAGCACAGGCAACTTCTTCAAGCGTTCCATAACTCATCCATCTTGAGATCAAAGTGGCTTCAAAACGCGATCAGGGCGCAGCTTTTTGGCGAAGATTTGCGTGTTCGGCGGCTGCGATTCTTGCGCGGCTTCGCGCCAAGCCGGCACTTGGATCGCCTCAAGCTCCATGCGCTCATAGCCGCTCGTCAGGAATGTTTGCACAACTTGCGCGGCAGCGTTCAAGGGCAGGTAGACGAAACCGACTTCGCTCTGCAGCTCTTTTGAAGCGTTCTCGACCGCTTGAATGAGCGCACGCGCGACAGGCTCGATAGGCGCTTCAGGCAGCAAGAGGAACTCATCCACGCGCGTGATCAGGTTCTCGACCTGAAAGCCTGTCAAGCCCATGATTGCACCGTTGATCTCAGCCAGCAGGTAGGACTTCTCGCCGAACGCCGTCAGCACATCCACGCGCGTCATGTTTTTGCCGAGCATTCGGTTCAGCACTTGTGCAATTTGTTCAGCGTTTTTGGGCATTCCGCGCCGAATATCCACCGCAATGGCGACCGACGGTTGCGGCGGCGCTTTCTGCGCAGTAGGCTGACTGGGCGGCGAGTCAACGCGCGGCGCGCTCGGTTGCGCTGCAGGACGCAATGGCGGTATTGCCGGCTGCGTGGACGGCGTCGCGCTGGGCGGCGTGACGCTGACCACATGTGCGTCGTCGCGCTGTCTCAGCTTGAGCGCGGCGAGCAACTTGTTCCATTCCGCCTCAACTTGCGCCCAAAGCTCTTGCGGTGTGCCGTTGTTGGTGATGACGACATTGGCGCGCGCTAACTTATCGCGCTGTGAATTCTGCCCTTCAATGCGTTTGCGCGCTTCTTGCTCGCTCATGCCGCGCTTCTCGATCAGACGGCGCAGTTGCAGCTCAGGCGCGCAATCCACAACCCAGATCGTGTCCACTTTGTCCGCTAGTTTGCCTTCCAGCAGCTTGATCGCTTCAATGACGATGATCGGCTGCTTGGCGCGACTGATCAGCGTGTCAATGCCTTGCCCAACTAACGGATGCGTGATTGCTTCTAAGCGCGCTAACGCCTCAGGATGTGAGAAAACGACTGCGCCTAGCTTTGAGCGGTCAATCTTGCCTTCTTGATCCAGCACCCAGCGCCCGAAGGTCTCGATCACGGGCAAGTATGCAGGCGCACCAGGCGCCATCGTCTGGTGCGCCAGACCGTCCGCGTCAATGGTGTACGCGCCGAAATGCTCAAGCAACTTGCGCACGGCGCTCTTGCCCATGGCAATGTTGCCCGTTAGCCCGATGACGTATTTATTCGCCCAATGGCCCACGCCTCAATCCTCCACCTGTGTGCGAGCTGTGCAAGTTCGCGCTCTGATGACTGAGCATTGTAGCCCGAAGCGCGCCGCACGGCAAAACAAAGCGTTTTCGAACAGACCTATGGATGCAAGCCATAGAACGTGAGCGCCGTCTCTTCAGGATAGCCCAGCATTAAATTCATACACTGCACAGCGCTGCCCGCCGCGCCCTTGCCCAAATTATCCAGCGCCGCCAACGCCACGATACGTCCGCTCTCAGGCTCAGCTTCCCAGCCGACATCGGCGAAGTTCGTGCCTGCCAACCACTTCGGCTCAGGATGCCGATGGACGCCGCTTTTGTCATGCACAATTCGAATGAATGGCTCAGCGCTATAAGCTGCGCGATAGGCTTTCCACAAAACCTTGTCATCCACACCTGCCGCGCTGAAGACCTGCGCAGTCGCCATGACGCCGCGCACCATCTCAATCGAGTTGATCGAGAGATAGACGTTGCTCAAGCCGAGCGCCTGCGCCACTTCTGCCTCGTGCCGATGTCCCACTGCGGCGAAGGTGCGCACTGCGCCGCTGCGCTCAGGATGGTGACTCGCCTGCGAAGCCGTCGCGCCGCCTTCCGAAGAGCCGACTTTCAGGTCTACTGTGATGGGCTTGCTCGAATCGACCAAACCGGCTCGCACCAATGGCAAGAGCGCTAGAATAGCCGCCGCCGCGTTGCAACCGATGCCGCTGGCATATTTGGCAGTTCGCAACGCTTCACGATTGATCTCAGGCAAGCCATAGACGAACCTATCGAGCCAATCTGGCGCGGCATGTGGCTCGCCATAGTAACGCTCGTACACACTCAGATCGCGCAGCCGAAAATCAGCCGAGAGATCGATGATGTATGGCGCGAGCGCGGCGAAGTGCGCGATGCGCCGCTGCGCCTCGCCGTGCGGCAAGGCGAGGAACAACACATCGCACGCCTGCAGCGCCGTCGCTGAGACGAACTGCAGCGTTGTCGCCTTGCGCAGATTCGGATGCACAGCGTGAATCGGCTTGCCGGCGTTCGACTCAGACGTGACCTGTTGTAAAGTGACATACGGATGCGCCAACAGCAGACGGATCAGCTCGCCGCCGGTATAGCCTGAAGCGCCTACAATCGAGACGCGCACGCGCTCACTCATGCGCGCACCTCAGTCGCGTAGCGCAGCGCGTAATCCACGATGTGCGCAGGGATATCCACGCCTGTTGGCGCGATGCTGTTGCGGAATTCCATCGTATGATTGATCTCGTTGACCAGCAAGCCGCGTTCAGGGTCTTCTAGCACGTCCACAGCCAGCACGCCGCCGCCGACCGCTTGTGCAGCGCGCACTGTCAGCGCTTCCAGCTCAGGCGTCACAGGACAATTCTCCGCCTTGCCGCCGCGCGCCGTGTTGGTGATCCAATGCTCGCTGTTTCGATAGATCGCGCAGATGCAGCGCTCGCCGACGACGAAAGCGCGAATATCGCGATTCGGCTTGTTCACCAGACGCTGGACGTAGAAGATGCTGTGCTGATAGCCGCCCAACACTTCTTTATGCTCCAGAACTGCCTCAGCCGCCGCTCGGTCGTTGATGCGCGCCAACAACCTGCCCCACGAGCCGATCACAGGCTTCAGCACCACAGGATAGCCCATGCGCTCAATCGCCTGCAGCGCCGCCTCGGCTGTGAAGGCGACCTCGATCTCAGGCTGCGGCACGCCTGCCTCGTGCAGCGCCGCTGAGGTGAGCAATTTATCGGCGCAAGTGTTGGCAACCTGCCAGCGATTGATGACCGCGTTGCCCAGCATTTCTAGCAGACGCAAAGCGTACAAGCCGCGCGACGTGCTGACCGAGCGCTCCAAAATCACATCGTATGGCAACGGCACGCTGTTCGCCTGAATGCTCAGGATCAGCTCATCGTCATTGATCAAGGTCGGTGTGATGCCGCGCGCTTCAAAGGCGGCTAGGAGCAATTTCTCTTCAACGCGAATGCGAGAGGCGATGATGCCGACGCGCAACGACTCGCTCACAGATCATTCGCCCCAATCTTCTTGCTCCATCGGCGCCAGCTCAAGTTGGATCGGATCGATAGAGACGACTTCTAGCTCGGCGCCGCACTCAGGGCAAGTGATGATCTCGCCGCGCAACACATCATTGAGCGTCAGGAGCGCCTCGCACTCAGGACAAGTGGCATTCATTGAATTGTGCGTCCTTTCAGGATGCTCTCATTCGGCGGAAAGTTCTAGGATATGCGATAAGCATAGCGCCGATCAGCTCAAAGCGCAACGAATCGTTCAATCCGCCGAGTCGCGCTATACTCTCGGCAATCTTTGGGCAGGAGCTTGCTAAAGGATGTTTTCCAAACGTGCTTTCGGACTGTTAGTATGTCTTTTCGCAACGCTGTGTGTGAGCGCAGCCTTGCACAACGCCACATCCGTGAGCGCGCAGCAGCCACCGACGCTCACGCCGACTAGCACGTTCCTCGATATGCCTGAAGTGCCGCTCAACGGTCTGTTTGAGCGCAGCTTGCCCATCACAGGCGACTACAGCGATCCGACCGACACACGCCAAATCGCAGTGACCGTGCGCTTCACTGCGCCCGATGGCAGTCCGTTCGATCTGCCCGCCTTTTGGATGCAGCCGCAAGAAGTCACTTGCGATGCGACCTGCGCCGAGGAGACTTTCACGCCGAATGGCGCGCCTGAATGGCGCGTGCGCTTCCGTCCGCCGCAAATTGGCGAGTGGCTCTACACGGTCGAGGCGCGCACGCCTGAGGTAACGCGCATTGTGACAGCGGGCAGGTTGCGCGTCGTCCCTTCGGCGAGAGGCGGCACAATTCAGCTCGGACGCAACGGACGTTACTTCAGCGCTGGCGACGGCAAACCCTTTTTTCCCGTCGGCGCGAATATGGCGTGGTCATGGTCAGGCAATGGCAACACGCGCGGCTATTTGGCGTGGCTGGAGCAGCTGGCGCGCTCAGGCGGCAATTACGCGCGCCTGTATGTGGACGTGCCATGGTTCATCGGCTTCGGCTGGCACAGCCCTGCAGGCAGCATGGCAGCCGCGCAAAGCTCAGCATGGCGCTTAGATAGCGTGCTGCGCGCCGCTGAATCGTACGGCATCGCCTTGCAACTGGTCTTGCTTTGGCATCAAGGCTGGACGACGTACAGCGATCCGCCCTACAACGCGCCTGCCACACCTGCGCGCCCTGATATCAGCGCTGACTGGTCGCTCAATCCGCACAATGTGCGGCGCGGCGGCGCGTTTGCGACTGCCACTGCTTTCTTCGCCACTGAGGAAGGACGGCGCGTCTTTCGCGATCGGTTGCGTTATCTCATCGCGCGCTGGAGCCACAGCTCGAGCCTGTTCGCATGGGAACTTGTCGATCAACTCGACCGTCTGACGCCTGCCAACACGGCAGTTGCCGTCGAATGGGCAGACGAGATGATCGCTTACTTGCGGCAGACCGATCCGTATCGCCATTTGATCACGCTCGGCGTGCGCGAGAACGCCAATCTCGCCCTTGTGCGCACGCTGCCTGTAGATTTCATCCAAGCGCGCTACTATCAACGCCTGCCGAACGAGCCGCCTGCCGATCAGCTGCTCGGCACGTTGAACATCTTGCGTCCGCTCCTAGCAGAGAGCAGGCTGCCGCTCATGCTGAGCGAATTCTCGCTCAGTCCATGGTTCGAGCCTGCCGAAGCCGATCCGCAAGGTCTGCATGTGCGCCTCACGCTGTGGGCGACGGCGCTCAGCGGCGCCAGCGGCGCTGCCAACAGTTGGTGGTGGGATACCTATCTCTTGCCGCGCAATTTGCTGGATAGTTTGGCGCCGCTGCGCAACTTTGCGCAGAACATCCCTTGGGATACGGCTGACCTGCGTCCGATCAGCCTTGCGCTCAGCGCCGATCCGCCGTTGAGTTATGCGCCGTTGCGCGTGAGCGGCTACAACGCGCAGCTGGGCAGCGAAACGCCGCCTGATCTCGTCTTTCGGCTTGCGGTAGATGGCGTCGCGCCGTCGCTGGATCGCGCGAGCGGCTTTCTGTACGGCACGCGCTTCAACGCTCAGCTCAGCCGTCCGCAGCAATACCTGATCGCGCCGCCTGTTGAGACCACGCTGCGCATCAACATCCTACGCAGTGGCGACCGCGGCGGCGCGCGCCTCGTCGTCCTGAACGACGGCATATTGGCGGCTGAACTCAATTTACCGCCCAACAATCCGCCAATGGCGCTCAGCGTGCCGCTCAGGGCAGGCGAGCAGCTCATCACGCTCGACAATCTAGGCGATGACTATGTGCAAATTGCCTCGCTCGAAGTGGCTGATTACGTACCGCCGCTGCGCTCGGTCGCCCTTGCCGACCGCCGTGGCGGAATCCTGCTCAGCTTCTTCCAACATCAGGATTACAACGTGCAAAATCGCGCTAATTTGAGCCAGATCGCGCCGCTTGAAGCGACCTTCAGCGCGCAGAACATGCCTTCCGGCATGTATCGCGTTGAGTTCTGGGATGTTTTCAGCGGCGATGTGATCGGCGTGGAAGATGTATTCGTGAATGGCACGGTGGATGGCACATTGGGCGTCAATTTGCCGCCGATTGCCAGCTTGCTGGCTGTGCGCGCCATTCGCTATGCCGAACCGAGCGACCGCCGCACGCCAACGCCGACTTTCACGCCGACTGAGCGCGCCACGCCGACTTTCACGCCGACAGCGACCTTGACGCTGACCGCAACTTTGACGCCGAGCGCGACTGCTACACACACGGCGACCTTCACGCCGAGCCCCACACCTACGCCGACCTTCGGCATTTTGATCAGCACGCCGACGCAAGCCGAGTCGCCTGTGCCGCCTAGTCCTTCGCCTGCCGACGCACCTTAGCCTGCCGCCACCAATGACCGCCTAACATCAGCCAGATCGGCGGCATGTAGCTCAGGACGGGCAGCAAATCGCGCCAAGGGATCGGCAGCCATGCGCCGGGACGCAAGGTCACGTAGTTGTAAAGCAAGCCTTGCCACGTCACAAGGTAAGTGAACCACAACGCCGCTTTCTGCAACGGCGAGCGCGGCAGCAGCGCAGCCGCTGGCAGAAGCCACAGCGCGTACCACGCCATGAACCACAGTGCTGCGATCAGCAAGTAAGCGAACAGGATGTAAGTGATGCTGCGCAAGGCTTGTGCTGACGGCGCGCTTCCGCGCACGACTTGCCACAGCGCAGCGCTATAGCAAATGGCGAAGAGCAGCAACGTGCTGTTTGCCAATAGCGCGTTCGTATTCGGCGTCGCGATCAGCCATGTCTCAGCGTTTTTGCCGTCAAGAGCAGGCGCGATCAATTGGCGGACGACCGTCGGCAGCGAGCCGCTGTACATCGCGGCGCGGCGCTCAGCGCGCAACGTCTCGACGCCGAACCAAAACGGCGCATAAGCAGCATAGCATAGCGCCGCGCCGAGCAAAGCGCTCAGCGCGAAGACGCGTAGCCGCGCCGCAGGACGCAACTGACGCCAAGCGACGATTGCCACAACAGGTATCAACATCAGCGGAATGAACTTGATCAGCGCGCCGAAGAGTAAGCTGAGCAGGCTCGCTATGTGTTGACGACGCGCCAAAAAGGCGAGCGACCAAGCGATACAAGCAATCATTAGCGAGTCGTTGTGCGCTCTGCCTGCCGTCATGTAGATCAGCAGCGGATTGAGCGCGAACAAATACATGCCGCCGATGGCGCGGCGCGGCGCACTGTGCATCAGCGCACTGTACACGCCTAACGCGCCGATCAAGCTGCCCAGCGCGGCAAGGCTCTTGAAAGCAAGCACGTTCGCTATCATGTCATCGCCAGCAAGGCGCGTCGTGAGCGCCGCTATAAGTTCCCACGCGCCGCCATAGGCAGAAGGGACGTCTTTCCAGCCTACAAAGCGGTAAAACGGATCATTGGGCAGTTGGCGCGGCACATCGCGCAACGGATTCATGCCGTAGACTGCCGTCATGCGCGCACGGATGATGTAATCGTAAACGTCGGTCGCATCCAACGGATACATCTGCAATAGCGCGGCGTGCGCCAAAGCTGAGAGACCTAAGATCAGCGCGGCAGCGCGAGGATGTCTCAGCCGTCTTGCGCCAAAACGATAGGCAAGTCCATAGAGCGCGAACACCAGCGCAAACGTCAGGCAATACAGCCAAGCGCCTTCCAATGAGAACTGGCTGAGCGTGGCAAAAGTTTGAAAAGGCTTTGTCAAATGTGTTACGAGATTGTAACGAGCTGCAAAATTCGAGTAGAATAGGGCAATCATCAGGAGCGCGCAAATCACGACGAGCGCGACAGGCGGCAGCCATTTGGCAAGACGTCGCCTTATTCGCCTGAGAAGGTGAGGAATCATAATGTCATCTGAAGAATCGCCTACGGATGTGCCACAGACTCTACCACAAGCCGCTGAGCCGTCATCGTCAGGCGGACGCGGACGCGCTTGGTTGACTCTGTTGATCTGGCTGATGGCTGTGTTCCTGATCGCTTGGCTGCTCGGATTTTTCAATGTGTGATGTACTCAAAAGCTGAGAGGCGTTTATGAACGGCAATTCCGTGGAGCATTTGACGCAATCAGAGGATGCTACGCAGCCAATTTTTGAGACGCTCAAGCGTCAAACTGATCAGTTACTAGCCATCAACAATGTGATCACAGCGGCAGCCAACTCGCCTGATCTCAAGCATACGCTGAACGCTGCGCTTGAAGCCGTCTTGAAACTTGTGCCGATGGATGCCAGCGGCGTCAGTTTGATCGATCGCGAGGCAAATGAGCTAGTGCTGTATGCGCAGCGCGGCTGGCGACGTGACTTCACCACAGAGCCGATGCGCGTCAAGCTCGGCGCAGGGCTCTCGGGCTTGGTCGTCGAGCGCGGCGAGCCGATCATCACAGGCGATCTGCGCGACGATCCGCGCTTGCAGGTCGCCGCTTTTCTTGAAGAGCAGGTTAAGACGATGGTGCTGCTGCCGATGCACGCGCGCGGCAGAGTGGTCGGCGTCTTGAGCGTGATGAGCCGCACGCCTTACGAACTCAGCGACGCTGAGATCAGCATCTTGCAGGTGATCGCCGATCAGGTCGGCTTGGCGATCGATAACGCGCTGCTGGTTGAGTCCGTGCGCGCTCAGCAACAGCGCTTAGAGGCAATCTTGCACGCCACAGCCGATGCGATCATCGCCACCGATGAGCGCGGCGTGATCAATCTGATCAACCATGCGGCGCGCCGTCTCTTCAGCACAAATGAGCAATTGCTGGGCAAGCCGCTGTGCGAAGTGAGCTTCTTGCCAAACGTCCGCGAGCGCGTGTGCGCTGCCATGCGCATCGGCGCGGCTGAGCGCGTTTTTGAAGTGCTGTTGCCTAACCAACAATACTTGCTGTGCGAAGTAGCGCCTATCCTCTCATCGAAGGCGAACGCCGAGCCGAGCTGGGTCGTCGTCTTTCGCGATATCACGCATCAAAAGCAGGCTGAGCTGGCGCGCCTGAATTTCATTCAAACGGCGGCGCACGAGCTGCGCAATCCGCTCGGCGTGACGCTCGGCGCGCTGCACATGCTGGGCAGACAGCTGGAAGATCGGCTGGACGACGGCGATAGAGAAGTGTTTGAGATCGCTTTTCGCGGCATTGGACGGATGCAA